>Ga0247734_1001152_pt1 | contig 20740 bp, 24 predicted proteins | sample UWRJL103311B2_FD_180933 | JGI IMG/M metagenome (GOLD analysis project Ga0247734, IMG submission 180933) | Plant litter microbial communities from Arlington Agricultural Research Station in Wisconsin, United States - UWRJ-L103-311B-2 | ecosystem: Environmental > Terrestrial > Plant litter >... | reverse complement strand
AGCTTTCTTAAGGACGGGCATCATGAAGATTCATTGATGATCTCAGCCGTCACACCACCTGATGCGGCTTTCTCTCGATGGTTCGGGCTTCTTTTAGAAGATGCTGATCACACAGCTGGTATCATTCCAAGCATACTTCCCGATGTGGACAGTGATGGGCGCATGCTTTCCATGACTCCATCGACACTACATAGTGAAAATGGCATCGTTGAAGGACGCCGGAACTGGGTAGAACTGCAATTAGACTCTGATAGCCGTTACTGTAGTTCGCCGGAGGTGACGCGAGATCAAATATCTAAGAGGCAGCCTTGGAGAGGCTCGGAGCCATCTAAACTTCTTCCTCATGAGGAATCCCTTTTTGGGAACTTCATAAGGCATGTTAGTTCTTGGGTATGGGCCAGTAACTTACCTGTTGTAGGATAGGCTAACCACCGTTGTCATTTAGATTGACTTTTTTGATCCAACACAATGTTTTTCTGTATTTGTCCCACATTTAGCGGTTAGCTCACCCCTAACGCCTTCCAACTTTTCAGAGACTAATAGTGTATTAGTTACATGATGCTGGTCTCAGTAAGCATAAGGTCTTAGCGACCAATCTTCTTTTTTTGCAGGTTACAATAGTGAACAGTTTTATGTCCAGCTTCCGCACTGAAATTCTGCGGAACAGCAGTTGCACTACACCAAAAGTTTATTTACTTCTTTTTGAATGCATCACTAATCTTATCTCTCCCGCAGTGAATGCTATACTAGCTCTGTCTGCTCGGCACTTATCCTTAAGTCGCACTGCTAATGAAGAACAAGGAGACCGAAGCATCGGTCTGAAGTATTATTATGAGACACTCCATTACCTTCAGAAGGCAATGAGCTACGACAGTTATACGACGAGTCTTGAGCTCTTAGCTACTACGCTAATTGTATCAACATATGAGATGCTGGATGATATTGGTAGCGGCTGGGAACGGCATCTGAAGGGTGTATTCTGGATACAGCGTTCACAAGTCATACAAGGAGAGTCTGGAGGACTTAGATCGGCGGTATGGTGGGCATGGCTTCGCCAAGATGTCTGGGCAGCCTTTAGAGAACGGAGGAAAACACTCAGCTTTTGGACACCAACTAAAGCCTACAAAATGCTTACTCCGCATGAAATCGCTTTAAGATCAATATGGATATTTGCTCGAGCTGTCGATTATTGCTCCTTGGAAGAAATCAAGAATGGCGAGCTCGACCTACAACCTCGGATAGAGAAGGCTAAGATGGTGCTAGAAATGTTGGACGAATGGGATAGAAATTTGACGATTGAATTCATGCCTCTACCAGTAGATGGACGTCTTGGTCAAGAGGGGTTTAAGCCCATATGGATCAACCCCCCAGCTTTTGGTAGGCTTCCAATTTGTTATTGGCTCACCATCGCTAATAGTGTTAGGTGTCGCTATACAGCTGAATTGTGCTGCTCGAATTCTACTTCTTCTACACAAGCCTTCCCTTGGCGGCCGTCGAGGCTTCATCGAACAACAACAGCTCTTATCAAAGTCCATTCATACCATTTGCGGCATTGCTATGACTTTGACCGATGATGCCTCTAGTTTAATGTCCTCGCAGTGTCTCTTCATTGGTAAGCATTTATTTACACGAAATGGAAACTACAAACTAACATTCACTTTAGCTGGCATGTGCATTCAAGAACCACGACAGAGAGAATATCTTATCGAACTTATTGATATATGTCAACGCAGATCTGGCTGGCCCACGAAATCATTGAGTGAGGAATTAAAATCAGACTGGGAAGGCGCGACTGTAGTATAAACTCTTCACTTTGTGTGAACAGATAATCTATACGAAGGATAATTAAGAATTAAATGTAGTACTAGGCCTTTCCGGCCGATCCACAAATCTCCATCCACTCAATAGTTTGTGATATCACCTTTTCGGTGGTCTCCTCCATTAATTTTGTATGCGACATAGTTGGTGCATGTTTTCTGAAGTGCGCATAATAGTCATCCAATACCACTCTGTTGACATTGAGTTTGGTGCATCCAGCAGCAATACACTCCTTCATTAACTTGGGCTCGAAACCGTTGGTTCCGTGGAGAACGATACGGACTCTGCTATCAACATTTTTACGAATTTGTTCCAGTCTATCAAGCAGTGTTAGCGTGGAGCAAGTTCCGTGAATGTTTCAGCATACCTAGGAAAGTCCAACTGTGGTCCGGCCGCCCAGTACTCCCCATGCATATTTCCAAAAGCCGGCGCAAGGGCATCAACACCAGTAGCAATAAACTCCTCAATCTCTTCGGGTGTCGTTTTGCTTCCTTCCAGTCCCTCGGTGTCCATGACACCGTCCTCACCACCCTCGATTCTTCCTGGCTCCGCCTCAGTCGCAATTCCCTTTTCCTGACAATATTTCACAAGTGCTGCCGTCTTTGCCAGATTCTCCTCTTTCTCGTAATGTGACATATCGACCATTATGCTGTCAAATGGTAATATGTCTACCGCTAGCTTGATCAGCTTCTCGTCTTGCGCATGGTCCATGTGTAAAGCGATTGGGACGCTGCATCTACTGATAGCATCGGCAGCTGTACGGATGAGGAGCCCATCTGAGTACGTCACAGCCCATGGGAAGAATTGGATAATGAATGGTGATCGTGCTTTTTCGGCCGCTCGGACAAAACCTAAGATGTGTTCAATGTTGTAGGCGATAGCGGCAATTACTCCATAGCCGCCCTTTTCTGCAGCTTCAAGTATTTGATTACTTTTATTGTTGGCTTTCCAATTTGCTGGAGGTGCCATTGTGAATGTCTGTTTACGGGGGCAGTTTAAAAGTTGGATTTACTGAGGATCCGAATATGGACCGGTTGAGAGATGAAGAGGTTGAGAAGTTTAAGATTAAAATGTTGGATGCAATAGAATTTAAAAATGACGGACCCCTAGTTATACTTGAGTTCTCATTGATTTGTTCCACACAACTGGCGCACCGTCAATGGTTCTAGTGGAAATGGAGTCAAGACCTCGAGACGATGCCCTCGTGTCGCTGCGCTGCACCACCACCGTGGAGAGATCTTGGCGCAGCCTAAACTCTAAGAACTTGTGGGGAAGCTGGTGCATTTGCCAACCTTTAGTTATTCTCCTCTTTTGACTTGCCAATTGTTCGGATGGCCCGCCCCTCTGCTACTTAGCTGACATCTGAGAGCTGAAGATGGAGTTAAAGAAGGTGGGGTTTTCCCCCAGAGAACGGGTAGCCATCATCATGTGATACTTCTCTACCTTCACTTACCATTTATCTTAGTATCTCTAGAGGCAGGATGTATATGAGCAAGAGCATGGAATGAGAATTGCACTTAGCAATGAAGGAAACACATCATTTCAGATTCCCCAAAGCAATACCGTAAACCCTCGGCAAAACGCCCATCTCTACCATGTTAAAACTACTTGGAAGTCACGGAAGGGCTGTCAAAAGACGGCTTCCACAAGAACCAATCAACAATAACCTTAAACATCCTACTCTCCGATCACTTGAACCAATGCAGCCGGGTTATCGATTGGTGTACTTTGGCAGTTGAACAATTTGATAGGTGGTCTTAGCTTTAAGATGTTGTTTTCGAGATAGACGAGATCTGTGATGCACTTCCAGTAACCTGTTTGATCAGATAATGTTATAGAATGACCATGCTCATCAACTTGGAGAACTATGGGATGTGCTAAACTTCCTACTACGTAGTTCAATCGGAATAGTGAGTTGACAAGAAGTAGCGCGAAATTGATCACGTGTGTGATATTAACCCAGGCCGTTTCTTTCTTTCTTTCCCTTCTTTCTCCCAAAGATATCTACAAATGGCGTCACTCAAATCTTATCGGTGTATATAGGATTCGGCTATACCGATAAAACACAGTCAGCAGCTCTGGAGAAGTGTTCTCACTTGTGTATATGTCACGTGCACCTCCAACATAAATGCTCTTCCATGAACAGCCAAGTCCATACCTCTTGGCTTGAAAGCTTGATTACCTCTGGGTACAAACTACTTTATACTTCATTTGAGTGAAGGGGCTAGTCGTATTATTTTAAAAACGACAAGTCAATTCCCTTCATCCAAATTTTTGTCCAGCCACCAAATTTCCTGACTAGCCCCCAACAGCAAGAAAAATGCCGGTAAACGTTACGAATAGATCTGTAGACAATTGGGGAAATGGTATATCTACGTATGATATGTTGAAGTCAACAGCAACAACTCTTCGGCACCGGCTTCTTCGATATTACCGTAGTACTAACATCACTGCCGTGTCCCACTGCTTTGGACAGCGGGGTAAGGGATATCTCACCAAATTATGACCGAACCAGTAAAGATGATCGACATAACTACACTGCTTTGTCACACGGCAGCAAAGTTCCGGAACCTACATATATCAGGAGGGATCCTGGGTTCTTAGCTCAGAGAGAGAGAGAGAGACGGAATATGTATCTTTTACGAGAGTTCAGCTTCTAGATTGCTCAAAGTGTCATATTAAACCCGTAGTTGTTGCCTCCCACACGAAATGATGGGGTTCCTTTCCAGCTTCGAAAAGAAGGATGCGTTAACTACAGATGGTTCTGCTACATTTCCAACAACAGCTCATCACGATCTCGAGAATGATTATCGTGCAGAGCAGGCAAGTGGTAGCAATGCGTTAACAACCCCTGCCTCTCTTATAACTCCCAAAATGGAGAAACAACTGGTCAGGAAGCTCGACAGAAGACTTGTACCACTTGTTATGGGCTTATGTATGACTCTCTAAGTAAGACACGAGTGGTAACTAACGTACCTAGATGTTCTTGCTTTTCTAGATCGATCAAACATTGGGTTAGTAGCTTAAGAAACTCACTTTAGAGATGCCACTAAACGTCTTAGGAACGCCAAAATCGCAGGAATGCAGAAAGATCTCAAATTATCTTCCCCAGACTATCAATGGCTTCTTACAATATTCTACATATCCTATATACTTTTCGAGTGGTTTGCGCTGATGTGGAAAATAATACCACCACACATCTGGGCAACTATCTGTGTGGTGGGATGGGGACTTACCGCTACTCTTCAGTCTGCAACTTATTCTTTCTCTGGCATGATGGCTGCAAGATTCTTTCTGGGCTTGTTTGAAGCTGGTTACGGGCCTGGAATTCCATATCTTCTTAGCTTTTTCTATCTCCGTCACGAGATTGGTGTCAGGATTGGTGTCTTTTTGTCCGCTGCTCCTTTGGCTACTTGCTTCGCTGGAGCATTAGCTTACGGAATAACAAGTGGGGATGATTCGGGGAGAATTGCAAACTGGAGACTTCTTTTCTTGGTAGAAGGTTTACCATGTATCATCGCAGGAGCCGTGACATTCTTTATCTTACCAGATAGTCCTGAAAAAGCTTCTTTCCTGACCGAAGAGGACAAAGTAGTTGCAAGAGCACGTGGAGTGCGACAAGTTGGAGAGGAAACAGCGCATCGAGTTGGCCATATCAGTTTCAAGGATATTGGAGCAGCGCTTCTTGATGTAAAGGTACATTCCCCCGTCTTCCTGATTTGCCACAATTATTAATCTCATCTATCACAGAATTACTTTACAGCCCTTATGTATTTTTCTTGCAACGTCTCGTTCAGCTCTCTTCCGGTCTTCCTACCCACGATCCTCTCCGAGATGGGTTTCTCTTCAATTGATGCCCAAGGCCTCTCAGCACCGCCATACTTTCTCTCGTTTATTCTTGTGATCCTCACAACTTATATCGCAGACCGTACTCAGCAGCGTGGTATCACCATTATCATCATGTCTTTAGTTGGTGCTCTTGGATATATTCTTCTAGCAGCAACTGAAAGAACTGGTCCTCGGTACACCGGAGTATTCTTCGCAGCGGCAGGAGTATTTCCCTGCATCGGAAACATCCTTCCGTGGGTTCTGAATAATCAAGGCAGCGACACGAAACGAGGGACCGGTATCGCGATTCTCAATCTGATTGGACAGTGTGGGCCGTTGCTAGGGACAAGAGTGTATCCTGCGAAAGACAGTCCCTACTACAGGCTCGGAATGTGGGTTTGTGCGGGCTTCATGCTCTTCAATGCTCTGTTGGCTCTGGGTCTTCGGATTTTGTTGGTTTGGGAGAACAAAAAACTCGACCGCAAGTATGGAGTTGTAGCACGGCTAGATGGACATGGTAATTCTGGAGAAAAGAGCTCCAGTGATGGTATTGTTGGTGAGGGCGATGAGAATGATGGTCCAAGATTCCGGTATGTTCTATGACAATGTATAATTAGCATTGAATAAGGTCTTAGTAGTTCTAGTCAATCAAGAACTCTTGCATGTTTCTATGTCAGAACGCATACCTTGCATCTTTGAACATGCACCACCCTATTTACTGTAAGCTCGACGCGAGTTACCTACCTGTGCCCACCAACCCAAAGCATGTATGACCAAAGAACATTTGGTAGAATTCATTCACTTATCACCCAATAACTCTCCTTCGAACCTGACTCTGATTGGACCTACCTTATTGTTCCTCTTTACTAGATCCTCGAAAAGATATTGTGGCTGCGAGTATCCACGTGGACATCGAGGGCAAGGGAGGGAAATCATAAGCTTTTGCAAGAACTCTCCGTAAAGAATATCATTTCATGTTGTTACTGAGCTACTTATGCACACTTAAGCTAGACAGAACATAGTACTGCAATCTATATGATATATTTTCGATTGCCAAGACCTCCCTTCTGCCTTTCTAACTTTTAGCGAAAAATAATAAGCCAAGCCCCGAACACCGGCAAATACTCGGGACGAGACCCCGTCATGGTACGAAGATTCTGCTAAGATTGACACATATACGTATATTCCATATGTGACTTAACCTTTTATAAACATTTCACTCAATCACTAGACAATTTGCTTCCAATTTGCCATTTTAATAATTTCATATATATATCAATAAGTCAACATCTTCTTTTGCGTGCCCTATTTCGGCTAATCACCAGTCCTCCACGAAAATGCGCGCTGGTGTCAATACCCAGAAAAGTTTGGAGGCGATCAATCATGTCAAAAGTCTCGAAAACGTTCCTTGGTGTGAAGACTATGAGAAAATGATTTCTGGTATGCTCTACAGTTGTGAAGCCCCAGAGCTTGAAGAAGGTCGTGTGAGGGCCCGAAAGTTAGCAGCCAAATTCAATGCCCATCTTCCAGAAGATGCCACGATGGAGTCACTCTCCAATGATCGCATTGGAATGCTTCGTAAACTCTTCGGTCATGTGGGGGATGGTAGCTGTATGGAGCCAAACATTCAAGTCGACTACGGGTGTAATATTAGCATTGGAGAGAGATTTTATGCCAATTTTAAGTGTGTTTGCTTGCTTTACCTCACTCTAAGTAGGAAGAACGTTTACTAAAGCAATTAGCACGGTGATCTTAGATTGTGCATTAGTCACCATTGGGGATAGAGTTTTATTCGGAACGGGTGTCAGCCTCATTACAGCAACCCATGAAACAAGCATCCAGTCTAGACGGGACAACATCGAGTACGCAGAACCAATTACAATTGGCAATGATTGCTGGCTCGGCTCAAATGTGACGGTTCTTCCTGGCGTTACTATTGGAAATGGATGTACGATTGCAGCAGGAAGTGTGGTCACGAAGGATATCCCAGATTTCTCGGTGGCAATGGTAAGTCACAGCAGGTGCTCATATACTACTCGGTTTCTGTTCTTACAGGGCTTGAAAGTCTATTTTGGAGCATTCAAAGATCCGAGCCTTTACCATACTGATATATACCAGGGAGTACCAGCCCGCGTCGTAAAGAAGGTCGAGAGCGTAGCTTAATAATCGCTGCGTCAATGCCTATGAACCGTCTTTCTGGTGGAGCTTAACTGCTGAGCGTGAAGCAGTTAAAACCCTCATTTTTACTTTCTTATGAATGTCTATTCTTGGAGCAGTTATACTAGATACATTCGCTTTCTTGGCGTTTTCACACTTGGATTACGTTGTAGCATTTTTGCGGTTTGGTGTTATAATTTAGACTAAGAGGGTTCGATATTATGCATACACCAGTTCTTCATCTGATAATTATAAAACAAAAGTGTTCATCAAAGATACGCACTAGCTAAGAATATATTTAACCAGTCAGTCTGCCCATAGTCTTAAGCTATGTCAGACGCAAAACATTTGTATTCACTTTTGAACAAAGGTTGGCATGCTCCCACCTCTATTATCACATATCCTTAAAGTCAAATTGATCATCAGTTTCTCTGCACATAACCAATCTTAAGAAATCAGAACTCGCTCTTATAGAAAGTAAATCCAGGCACTAAAACTCCCTGTTGCCCCAAGCGTTCATAGGGCGAGATTCCCTTCCAGATATTCATTTCGATGTTCGAAATCGCTTTGAGTCATTCCGGTCATATGGCGTAGAACATCCTTGCGGCTTAGAGGGGGTATCCTTAGAAGGTCTATACCTATCATGATTGATGGGAGATAGTTCTCGATTTCTACCATGGCAAGAAGAGGAGGCTGTAGTTGGAGCTCCAGTCTGGTGTTTAGATTCGCTAATCAGCAAGTTCCGTGCAATATCATCTAACTCATGGATATTCCATGCGCAATTAGATATGCTTGGTTTGTCGAGAAAGGGATATTTGTGACCGCCTTCAGGCTGAAAATGCTTGACATTCCTATCATAAAATCCACATAACGTAAGCAACCCGTGCCTCTCTAGATACTCCTTTTCGTAAAATTCTCCATGCTTGTCTGTAATGTATTTTCGGTACAACTCAAGGCCCCGGTGTAGAGCACCAATTCTCAACTGTGTTGCCCTCGTATTAAACAACTTCCATTCCGCTGAAGATGGGTGGGGAGCCACAACCCAGATGACTATCATACGGGCGAATACCTTCCTTTCTAGTTGTCTATCCCTAGGGGACTGCTTGGGCCAGCGGTCCATGTATATCTTAAGATATGGATAATGACTCCGGAACATATTCCAACTGTCAATACTTCTGAAATAGCACGGATATGCATCTTTTCCAAGAACGACGAATGAAGTTAGGCGGGGGTACCCATCAGAGTCGATGCCAGTGAAGGAGTGCATGAAGGTAGGATAAGGTGAGATCCTGCTCCATATTGGAACTTTGTTTTGGTTATTGCTTTGCCCAGTTTTAAATTTGAATATGATCATTACTTACTGCGATCCGCGGGAACCCCTCGTTGAAATCTAGCACCTGCAGGCCCAGCTACACAATTTACGAATTCTAAAGTGAATATCCGGATTAAAACAATTGCCTTTTATCCTCATAGAAATACCCCTACCTGGCTCTATCAGTGGTGTAGAATTGGTAACCAAATTCGAAGCTTTATTTACTGTTCAAAATGTTAAATATATTATCTGATAGCGTGTGCCAGTTGGGCATACCTATCACGGTTTTCTCCGCAAACTTTTCCTTCTCACTTTTCTCTTCGTTCTTCCACCACGAGAACTCATCCAACTGTCTCGTAAGCCCTGCGGGTACTACTCCATATTTGAGTGTATCCACAACTAGCTATAGTCAGCAACCACAACATCTGCCAAGCTAGATATCGAATCCCTTACATATGAACTCCACAGCCTCTTTCAGAAGAAGCCAACAATACTTAAGATGCCCCTGTGTTATTCCGTCTTTCAAATGCCCCTCACAATTAATGTGCCACATAACCCCAACGGCATCCGTAACATCACCGAGTGTCCAATCGTCAGTGCCTGCCAATTTTAAAGCTTCATGAATCAGAGGCAGAGTGGGTCTTAGGGCGGATATGCCCTTTTCCTCAAAATCTGATGGAGGGGTGCTGCGTGACATCGTGCTTCATGGGGTTAATTCGTCTTGTAGTGCAAACGAGGAAGCACGAAGCGTACTCCTGTTCGGATATAGTTTCCAAATATAGCATAGTGTTGCTAGCGTAACACAAGCAATTCTCACTATCTTTTTCTAGGTCAGTATACAGAGCAAGCTATCCTTCGGCTTAGATCTATGCTTTTATTTCACCAATAGCTCAATACCCATTTTTCCTGTCCTCTAGCTTTCTGTTCTTGTTTAGTAGATGAGCGCGGATTCACGGTCATGTATATCGCCTAGTTACATGCTCATACGTTGCATTTAAATGTACTATGTACTTGTGTATCTTCGTGGCCATTCAGTCCCTATAACTCTTTGCTTCTACTTTCATCATCAAGGGATGGTCAGTCAAAAATGGCCAAGTAAGGGCACATCCCGCGAAATTATTATATATCGAATTAAGAGTTTGGTAAAAACAAGGCTCTTAAAACAGAAAGCGTAACGAAGCCACTATATGATTTGAGTTCAGTGAGAATATTGGCATATCTTAGTCTGAAACATAGATCTTTGAACTGCAAAGAGGAGCAGTGTGCTTAAATGACTAGATAGCTTGGCGTTGCCCCTGAAAGCTAACCGATAAATTCTAGCAAGAACATCTACTCTCACAAGCATGCCTGAACACATTTGTTATATTTCTTGTCCAGGTGACGAGATATATGACCATAGTTCCTTCTTAAAATATCAATTAACTCAAATCCACCTCCCCAACTGCGTTTGTTCGTTTGCAGATAGTTAGTTGTGAGCTGTCTTGATAACCAAGAAGAAAAATGGCGATGGTCTTCATAACAGATAGTGTGTCCCTCCCCGCTTCTTTCAGTAATGATGTAATATCTTGCCAACATGGCTATCCATATCTCTAGTGCTAAAATATGCGCGCCTTTATGCCGTCTTGTAATTTCAGGGATTGGTAATTTTGGCAGTTGTCACGTTACCTCGGTGAATTTTTATATTCACTTCTTTTGCCCAACCTGACTAGCCTCTTTTCATTCACTCGCTTGAAACACAAAATATCTGCAATCGCGTTTCTGTATCTATCTTCAACATTGAAACTTCCAAATATTGCCTTCGCAAAGCACACAAAACCCTCAAACACCTCTATTGCATTCGCAGTCTATCAACAATATGGATTCTCCATTTCAGATTCCCGGCTTGTTCAGAAGTATGCAAAACACGAACAAACCTATTGCACCGTCGTGGTTCAATTCCGTGAGTAGCTCTTCTATAGGATCTAAGAGACCTCAAGACGAGGACGAGACCACCAACCAACCTATGAAGCGTGCAAAGACCGGCAACAACGATGTCATCTCTACCAAGAAGAGAATTAGAGAGGACCATGAGACAACAGATGACAAACATCCAGGGAAACGAGTCAACTTGGGCAATCTCGAAATTATAGGCTTCACCAAAGAAAACCACACTTCATCCAGCGCCGAGTCTAGCAAGGAAACCACAACCAGTTTCTCTTCTAGATCCAAGTATTTCACTACGGAGGAGCAGCGTGTGAAAAACAGACCGAAGAAAGACAAGCCCAAGAAGAAGAATACTGCGTCTAACCAAGCACTAGCCAAGAGTGAGCAAAAATATTCATCCTTAGTGATATTTTTAATTTCTAACTCCGTCGCAGGAAAATATCCATATGCCAACCTTCCAACAGAGCTCCACGAGATGATTTTCCAGCACCTCCACCCCATCACCTCTGCATGCCTCGGCGTCACCTGCCGGTTCCTCTACAGAATGCACCGCAAATTCCACCCGGAGAAGATACACCTTTTGATGCGCCCCCAGAACGGCGACTACAAGACCGGCCACCTGAGCTTCCTTCTGCGCAAGTGGATGGCGCCCAAGTATACCTTCCGCGAAGGCAAGTTCTACTCGGACGAGGGGTTTCGCCGACACATGGCCGACAGGGATGCTAAGCTGCTGGAGAAGCTGCGTGTAGCAAAGGTGAAGAGAGAGGCCAGGGAACAGAGGCGTCTTGAGAAGCAGGCCTGCAGATTGGAGGCACTTCGTGAAATGATGCGGCTAAGAACTGTATATCGGATCACTCGGCCTTGATGACAAATTTGTTGTTAGGTTATGGTGAAATGGGATAGTAGTTCGTATATTCTGTGGTACTGTGGTTGAATTGAGAGCAGAAAAGGGATATCAGTGTTATTTGATGGGTTATAGAGGACCCATGGGGATTTGCCCGGATTAATCCTCGGGGGCCTTTTCTGTTCTCTTCACTTTTAACCTCTTCACAGGAGCAGCTTGCTTCCTTAGATGGAGAAGTTCCAGTCCTCTCATACCACTTGTCTGTACATTGGTGGAGGCCAGCACTTGCCTATAGCTTAGTTCTAGAGTAATTTTTGGCTTTAGTAAAAATGTTCCAAGACACAAGTGAAGTGGTTGAGTCAAGTTTGCATTGACAAGTGATTTCAGATTTTCAACAGCGGAATCAAGATTGAATTGTAAACTCATGTGGAGGAGATCCACCAGGCAAGAATTAACTGATAGAGAGCAAGCGCAGAATTTAGATCAAGAATACCCCATTCATTACGTATTATATCTACAATATGATACCTAACTCACATCTCATTGCCATGGTGAAAATTCATCAAGAAAAAAGAAAGCATGGTATCATCGCTGCGCAGAACAAAACACATCCCACGCAATGCCCCTTCATGCTCTTGTACCAAAACAGAAACCAATCAAGTAATTATATGGTTTAAAATGCATCTTCGAACGGACAATCTATACTATCGTGTCCTTCCCTTTCACACACCCCACACCACTTCTCCATATTAACAACTCCACTCTCCTTGCCTGCGACTGGGCCCTGCTCCATAGGGTTAGGAATGAGATGTACTGGTGTAACGTCTGGCGACCTTTTGAGAGGCGTCAATGGAGCCGGTTTAAAGTCATCATGAGGTGCAATGGGTGACAAGCGAAGGCCTTTCTCCACTACATCTTTTCCAGTTTTCTGAGGCGGCGAGCTCAAGTCATTGCCGCCGCTATGGGGGAACATATTGGTACATGTCAGAATGTCATGACCAGAGGTCTCGCACAGCTCGCAGAAACTCTCATTGGCAGAAGAGTATGTGTCACTTTCAGGCATTGTGTCCAACGTGTTGCCTCGTCTGTGGCTTTCAGGTGAACGAGGGAGTTCTCGGTCCCTCCAGCTCACAACTGTTCCCCTGGAGTCTCGGAGAGATGAGTTATCCTGTGTAACTGTCCCAGTGCTCTCTACTGTCATCGCACTAGCTCTTTGATTAGGTGGAAGCATGGCGCTTCCTCGTCGTAGCCGTTCAACTTCACGTTCAAGCTCATCTTCCCGATTGCTTTTAGAATCAACCAAGGCTCGAAGCTCCTGGTTCTCCTTTTCGAGTTTCTCACGAGCGAGACGATCCTCGGTAGACTCTACCCCATTGCTGCTGGACCCTGGCCGGCCCTTCCGAGTAGGTGTTTTCTGCGCATCCGCGTTTGAATCTGGGACTGCGTCTCGACTCAAAGAGTGTATGATCGCTTTTAAGCCACGAATTTCATCTTCTTTGTGTGCGACATCTTTCGACATCGAATCTCTATTACTTCCTTCATTCAATGAAGCGGCAGCTTTTTCTCGCTCACGACGTAGTTCTGATCGAGTACGTTCAACCTCTCCACGTAAAAACTCAACCTCGCCGCGAGCTTCAGCTTCTCCGCGTCGAGCATCTTCAAGGCCTTCCTCCAGTTCCTGGACGAGCTCCTCTAGCTGTTTTAGCTGTCGTGCTACGCTATCAACATCCTCGCTTCGCTCCTGCAAGTCTCTCACTTCGGCAATTAAATCCTCTACCCGTCTCTCATATACACGTTCCGTCTCCGTACTCGCTAGTTCGAGGGTATCAATTGTGCTTCTAAAATCTGCCCTATGTGCATCAAACTCGGCCGTCAGCATAGCGATCTTCTCGTTCTTTTCTCGTAACAATGCGCGCAATTGTGTCGAATCCTTGTCCTCCATGCTGTTGCCCCTTTCCCGTCTGCCGCCATCCGAACCACCCATCAGTGACTGGACCTCATTGAGACTATTCTCCATTTCCGCCAGGCTTGAGGCCTGTTCTCTGAGTTGTTTGTCACGCTCCTCTAGCTGTCCTCGTAAACGGTCGACTTCATCATCATTGTTAGCTCTGGAAGCACTCCTGGAAGCTGTCCTTGAAGCTGGTCTCATTTTAGAGGCAAAAGAAGAAATAGAGCCAAGACTATCGCTATTCATTCTCGCAACACCAACAGGTGTAGTCTCCTCATCACTGTAATTCATAGGTGCATTTCCTAGTGCAGAAGCACTCCGAGGGCCACCTACTGGTGTTTTCCTGCCGTTCCTGGGGGCGAAACCAGGCTTTTTACTTGGATCGCGGGAGTCCTGCGTTCCTCTAACACTCTGCCCAAATTTATTGGGAGCTGGGCTTCCATATCTTCCTGGTACTGACGGTTTGCCACTAGGTGTACCAATAGAGGGCCTCGCTCCGACTCCTAATTGTGGTCGTCTCAATGGGGATTCTGGACGTGGCAGAGATGGCCGAGACTTCTTGAATTGAGGACTTGGTGCCCTACCAGGCCCTACCGACTGGCTGAATTTGGGGACCGAGGGGGTTGGTGGAGTATAACCACCACCTCCTCCAGCAACCCTGAATCCACCGCCAACAGATGGTGTAGAAGGGGTCAGAGGGAACGAGCCTTCATAAGAGGACGGAGAGCCGCGTCGCGTAGCTCTGCTAATCGGCAGAAATATGCCAGCGCCAGGGATGGAGGTACGGAAGTATGATATACTAGATAGTGTCAGCACCGTGGTAGAGAAAGGCTGCTTCGTTTGCAAGTCTTACCCATCGACGTCGCCATTGTTCTTGCCCCTCGAGGCGAACTGTTCACTAAGCTCAACACCTGCAAATGTTCCCTTTTTACCCTGGACATTCCCTACAAACTTGACGGTTCCGTGCATGCTTCCCGGAACATCTACGAAATCCCCAACATCCAGATCCCCTCCATCGTTGGCGCTGGCGGGTGTATACGGCGGCATTCTGGCAGGCGGATGTGTGCGTTCATCCATCACCGTACTCAAAGCGTAGTGTTCGCTGGCATCAGGAATGGTCGAGAGGGAGTGCGACGTGAGCGCGGAAAGAGAGGATTTGCGGGCGAGATTGTTACCACGAGGGCTGAGTGAGGCCTGTAGTGTGTTGTACGCTGCGCTAAGATTTGGCGAACTGGCCGTAGTTATTCCGGAGTTTGTGAGAGAGGGTCTTGGGCGAGCGAGAGAGCGTCGTGGAGTTGTATAAGTCGACATTAATACAGTCCGGGGCGCGGTCGCGGTCGATTTCTAATATTATTATTTATTATTTTGTTTTCAATAATATCGCTGGAACCCCTGAACGGCGAGACTAGCGACCACTGAACGATCTGGGTCATGGGCTGTTTTTTTTCTTTCTTTCTTTCTTTCTATCGTTTCACACTGAATTTGACACGAACGCGTAAAGTTTGTAATAAAATAGAATCATGCAGAATGTACAGAATGTCATAAAGGTCAGGGAAATGCTAAGAGAGGGAGCCAGCTGCGTTGTGGAAGGGATGTTGGTTATGTCGGTTATGGATGTTTATGTACGTTATGTACGTATTTACGTAGGATCAATTTTAGGGTTTGGCGGGTTGGCAAAGGAATGCTCGTCCTCCTGCTTTCCACTGCATCACCACTCCACTACTAACCACTAACCACTAACTAATATTCCAGTGATGGGCAGCCCACCCCAGCCAGCCCTTCACCATTATTCAACCATTACAACGTATTTCCTCCTTTCCCCATGCCTGTCACCATCGCCAGTCAGCCCCTGATCCAAGCAAGCTGACCGCTCCGCTCCGGAGGCTTACAGCGTCCGCTTGCCTCTACTTGGCTCTGCTTGTTGTCCTGTGCTGCAAGATGCAGGGTGCCGGATGCCCAATCGGAGGGTTGACGACGTTGGGGTTCCCGCGGACGGTTCATGCAGCAGTCCCAGCTCTTCTACAAGTCGACGGGCGAGGATGGGTCTCAACGTCTTCTTGCGCTTTTTCGACAGATATGGAGCACGCTGTAAGCACTTGAGAGGGCACAGGCGTTTCGCTGGTGTATCAATCTGCACGGCAATCTACAGTTGCCGTAGCGGTGTGGGAGAGACATAAAGAGACAGAGAGCGAGAGCTGGACCCATATTCCCCTATTTACAAAGCAAACCGAAACCTGCAATGTTAGTCAATCAGATGGTTGGTCATCATAAAGAAAGGAAGAAAGAGAGAAAGAGAGAAAAGCCATGTGAACGAGATGAGCTATACCTCCGTAGAGCTAATTCCGGCAAAAAGGGATGACCTGCTCAGAGCCCATGGAACCCTGGCCTTGGACGCCACACCAAAGCTTCCAAAGCTTCCCCGAAGAATTCGGGTTCCTACATTACCAATTGCATGTACCGCGTCATAGAATCATTCTCGTTCTCGTTACCACGCGGTGTCAAACTTGGGAACGCCTCCAGATTCCCATGCAGCACTTCAAGATTGGTATACTATCCTTGTATTCCGTACTTACAGTAGTACTTGCAGCACGGAGTATGTCTTCCCTCATCCTGGTTAAACAAAGACACTATGTGAAGATCTATTGAGGAAAACCACGTTTTCAATACCTTGGGTTACATGGCACGGTCTTTTGCTTGCGTTAATTTCGCACTTTCTGGTCAAAGCCAACAAGTCCACAAGTCTTACCCATCAAGAAGACTCAGCTTCTATGTAGAGCTAAGCGGGTGTGTGTGCCCCTTGTCGCTTTCGAGCAATGCATTCCACCAGGTATAGATTGACTAAAGGACCAGTGTGCATCGACAACAGTTACCAAAGGCTCCAAGACCATGCCTATGCTTTATACTTTTCTTTCAGAGAACCGTCCCATGTGTCTTGTTTTCATTCTGCTAGTACCAAAGACTTCGGATAGTCTAAGGTCATAAGCATAATCTCAGCAGCAGCTTTTGACAAAACCAGCAGGTTGGACTGTAGGTTGAAACCAAGTCTCAGTTCACAGTATCTCATATCTGCAACAACAGTGCCTAGAGCAAATCATATGGAGAATAAGGAATTCATACCAAACTATAGGCGCATCTAAGGATATGCTCAGATAAATGTTGAGTTATGCAACCATGCACATTCCTTAGACTCCCAGCACAAGATGATCTTAGGCAGATTGCATGCTTGATAATAGAGTAGACATTTAAGAATTATGTTTATAATATGCGTGCACATTTAGGAGCTTCCTAGTTAACCTATCATGTCCAAATGGTTACTGCTTGAGTCTCGCCAAAACCAGAATTTTTCGTCGCTTTACCAACCTGTAGAGTTGAATAACATTGACTGGGAAGGCTTTTATAATATTTTCCCTCGGTTCGAGTATCTCAAGTACGTTCTTCGCGAATTTAACCATCTCCATCAGCCCTCCTTGACGGATTAGAATTGTGTCGCTCGTGTATAGACATTTTTTATTTTAGGATCTCTCACATTTTTGGGCCGTCAAAAGATTAAAGAGCAAGATTATATAGTGTACCACTATCCAAGCGGCATTGATCTGATTATTCTCAGGATTCGGGCTTAGAGTCTGTATCGGCAGAGATAGCGAGGAAGACCATAATGACGAGGGCTAAATTGGGTGGAAGGACTTTCGGATCCCAATTCTTGGAGTTCGCATTCTACAGTATGCTAGCGAGTCGGTAGTAGTCGTCGTGGGCATCACCAGATAGACACCCAATTAAAACAGGCTTCATTTCATCGATCGACATCGTTTGTTGTGAGTAATTATTTAGCTAACGTATTTCGAATATTCACCAGCCTCTATGGTGATCCATTTACCAACATCCTATAAGGAAATGATAAAAAGATGCAATCCTCCTCGGATTTAGACATCCTAAGTAAGAGCTATAGCAGCCAATTCGACCTCCTCTCTCGCCTTTTTGACTTCCCATACTAGGGTTTTAGTTACATAAGCCAAAAATAGAAACAAAAACAAAAAACAATAACAATAGCCAAGCAGTTCAAGAGAGAAAGGAATGGTTCTTACCTGGAGTTACTTATACATCATGTTCATGTTCCTCGTTGCGTAAAGTTAATATATATAGATTGTGAGCTAAGGTTAGAAATATATTAAAGTTTAGAGAGGTCTTATATTGGCGTATATATATTAAGCTCAAAGGCTTTCTGTCGTTTCTGTCGAATGTGTTATTTAATGCTTTATTCCATGTTATTATTAGTTTGGCGTATATTAATATTAAGCTCTTAGCTTGTCTGTAAGGTTTTTTTTGGGTGAGTTTAGTTAAGCATGATAGATTTTTATATGAAGGCGTGTGAATTTTAGCATTAAGCTTTTATTTTTGTTTGGCGAAGTATAGGATGGCGTGGAATGTCGTAGAGTCTTAAGTTCAAGGCTTTTTATATTGTATTGGCGATTTTCCTGGGATTTCTCTTTTTTTGTTTTTCGAAGGCGAGAAGAAGCGATACCAGGTTACTATTGAATGTTAGAAAATTCAAAATCGTGGTTGAGGCAACTTGACAGCTTGGCTATTTTGGTTGATTTGTATAAAAACTTTCACCATGCGGATTTATAAGGGAGGGACGCTAGTGCTTTCAAGTTACCAAAGGGTGTGAATATGTTAAGCGAGGAAGGTTGGAGAATAAAAGGTCACTTCTATAATGGACTGGCACTGGTGCTGGTGAATGTTAGGTTGGTTACTTTTGCCTCAAGAAATACCGTAATCTAGATGGGGGAAGTTTCTTGCTATATACTTTTCTGTGACTGTTTATCTAGATAGCTTTTTTTTTCTGTCAAGCAGAAACACGTATGGTATTCAGACGCCATATGAAATCAGCTTGGGACAACATTTGGTCGTCACGGGGAACATGAAGCACTTAAACTGGATGAGTTCCGGAGGTTAGTCAAAAGTTAATTCCTTTCATCAGTGAAGGGGAGGTGAATGTGGTATAGTCTATGTCATTCCATTCACACGGGGATATTTGAGAAGCTTATAGTATTAGATACCATGCACGGCCTCTATTGAAGTCCGTTTCTTCAGATTATATGGAAATTGATTGAAAGGTACTTAGGGCAGTAACTACATCCATTAGATCTAGTCTTTCATGATAGCAAGATCAAAACCCACAGCTGCTAAACCACAATTATGTCATCTGGTTTACATGTAAATACAATACAAAAGTGTACCAGGAGGGTGGCATCAAAACCATTAGGCTGGAGCAACTTCAATTTAAAAAGAGAAACATTGGACAGATGCATCAACTCATTAATTGGATCCTAATATCTCACTCGTCCCTAATACTCTTGAGGTACCAGCCACGATCCATTGAATAAATGCCAATCGGCCGGACCCACGCCCACGCCTAGCCTCGTAACCCCAGCAACGCCCTTTAGCGGCCCACTAAAAGAAATCGAGTATATATGCTCAGGCCGACCCTTTGCAAATCCGACTTTTTCTTCTTCGTGCGGCTGACGCGCTTTTGTTTCCCTTGTTGCTCTAACATCCTATCTATGATGCAGTCAAACCAGTATGAGTGTCAAGCGCGTCCCAGATGAAGACAATTGCTACCTACCTTTTCCATCGCTTTCTCTGCACCGCGTTCGCGCCTGCGAATTTGTCTGTAATGGGCTTCGCAGGAATTGCTGGGTGTGGGGTTGATGAGGGTTGGACATTACCGTGAAAACGAGAAGGGGATTAAATATATATGTATATATATGGAAAGCACAATGATCCTTTGTTGGAGTTTTTAAGATATGCTGGGATTTTCCTAGCTGGAAAATTTTCACATGTGGGCTGTGAACAAATACCTACAAAAAATGAGGTTGCAAACCGTCGTTCCTGTATAGGTAGATGTCACTGCATAACAACATGGTTTCTATATTCCCTAGCTCATCATCTTGCATGATATTCATTGGTTTGTTCTTGTTCCCATCATTATCTGCCAACGCCGCCCAGAATGAGTTTTTTCGTAAAATACCAACCCACCACAACTCAATCAATGGTCGTGCTCAATCTTCTCCAGCTTCCCCTGGTCTCTCTTTTCGCCTGTCTCTCCTATAATTCTAAATCTATCAACTCGAACCCTCTCTCCAGAGCCCTCGCCATCCACAATGAAGAGCACTAAACTTGTAACATTCTGGAACTTAACGAAGCGCAGAGGGATGGTCGCGGTACCGGTGGAATCCCAATCGCTGTCCTTCAGGGTGATGGTCTGCGTTGCCGGGATATCTTCTGCTTCCTCGAAGCCTAGAATATGAGGGCGGTTGGGATAGATCTGAATGGTCTTTGGTCGCATCGGGACTTCGTCGTCATCTTCTGAGGTAGGAGGGAGCGAAGTGATCTGGATGGACGATATTAGCAAGCCAATAAACTTACCAAGCAACCGAAAACCTACCTGGATAGTATGAACCTTGAGCATAGACTGGAAAGGCAGGTACATCATAAGCTGCTCATCCGTATCACTTTCAACCCAATCCTTCTTCTCCGTGGTAGCCTTGCCCTTGAGTAATCCAGTCGGTTTGCTCTCGTCAAACAGCACACGAACACCGCCAAACTCGCTATCAGCATTCAATAGCTCCAAACCCTTGATATCAACCTGGTCCGAGACATCATTGTATCCCTTTGGCAAATCTCCATTGCGCCAGCTGCTTGTGCCACTAGGTCCGCCAAAACCACCAGAGCTAGATCCTCCATCAGCCTCCGCTGCCAACTTCTTGACCACTTCCTGTAGTTTCCTTGGATCGGCTCCTTGAACAGTCTCGACTGCCGTTCCTTGCTTGAAGATCATAAACGTAGGCATTCTGCACTCTCAATTAGCACCCCGTGTTCCCCCTAACGTGTTCCTATGCTGCTGGTGTAT
>Ga0247734_1001150_pt1 | contig 20749 bp, 14 predicted proteins | sample UWRJL103311B2_FD_180933 | JGI IMG/M metagenome (GOLD analysis project Ga0247734, IMG submission 180933) | Plant litter microbial communities from Arlington Agricultural Research Station in Wisconsin, United States - UWRJ-L103-311B-2 | ecosystem: Environmental > Terrestrial > Plant litter >... | reverse complement strand
CCGATAAATCTTCCAGGTCTTGCCCGTGTGGTCCAGAACCCTAGGACCACGGAAAACAGCAGCCGAGCCAGGTGGCAGCTTTGACGAGGGGGTTCTTCTGGGAATAGGTAAAGTCGATTTCTTTCTTGCTGGTGGCAGAAGACTGCATCTCAGCCACGGTGCCGGGGTGTACATTGCGATCGATGAAATCAGCAAAGAGCAGCTAGATTGCGCCAGTAGCTTTATTGATAATTCCTGAACCGGTAAATCAGTCACTGGTATCAGCTCGGTTTTTAACAAATTAAGGGTACATCCCACCTTTTGTTCCTTCTAGTGAGCTGTGTCCCTCCTTTCAGTGTTAGACCAGTGTATTGGACCCCATAGAGGTGCGACAGGATTGAATGGACTAAAGAAGTGATGTTCGCCCTTCCATTGAATCAATCCAGCGGGATCGTTGATCCAGCCTTGATAGGGCTTGTCGTGATATTGAGGTAAGATTAGATCGGCAGTGTAGAGATCGCGAGTAAAAAACTTTCTTAGATCTGGTAGGTTTGCTTTCCCGATGACATTGAAGTCGAGCCCTCTGTCATCTAGACCATCACATCTTGCTCGGACGTCATCCAAGTTGATGCGACTAAATCCTCTAGTGCTGCCATCATAAAATTGCAGATGTACCAGATTTCCAGCGTAGGCGCTCGTATCCCAGATACTTCGAACCATGGCCTCAGAGTTTGGGCCAGTCTGTTGAATAGGGTCTTCCCATCCTTGTCTCCCACCAAGCTGGAATAGAGATTCTTGTCCCATCCACCACCAATCAAGAAACTCATGACGAGTCAGCTTTGAATATTAACTCAACTTCAACGGCCCAACCCAGCGTCGCCTCCCTTTGGAAAACCCCATAGGAGATGTTTGCCAACCTTTCAGAAAGGACCATCCCACTACGTCCTCTCCGAGACCACCGAGGTAGAACCTAATGCATTTCCCCCAAGAACAGTCCATCCAGTAAGACCATTTCCGAAGCTTGGGTATTCTAGTCCTGGATAATGTCTTCGGTAGCAAATAGCGGTGCGAGGAATTGCCTCTCCCTAGGTTGAGATTAGAGAGAGTGAAGATATTAGAAGGCTCGAGAGTAGACCTCCACTGAATGAGAGGGGATTCCTCCTTGTTAGGAGGATATAAGTAAAGAGAATTGACCAGGTAAAGTAAAAGAGAGGCAGTGATTTTTCAAGATCAATTGCTCTGCAAAAGAAAGGATTGTTGATGAATTGGTGAGTACTGGATGCGGGCATCTGTGGTATTTATATTTGACTTAGACCAAAAAATTGGAGATCCTAAATCTAATTCTTGATTTCTGCTGCTTCATTCATGCATGTCAATTCCGAGTCTCTTGTTGCTGACGCTAACAGCGAGTATACTGTTACGCGCAGTGCGTTCTAAAAGACAAGGATGCAGTGCGGGTCGATCGTATATGATGCTACAGAGGTCCAAGACCGGTGACATTGCAAGAATGTCCGAGGTTATTTCTTGCGTTTCCGTCTCTAGCCTAAATATATTATCGAGCGAAGGTCGAAAAGAGCAAGGGTCAGGAAAGTGATGGTGAAGGAGAGACTTTTACTTCGTAAAGCCCCCAAATCTATACAATGCGTCAAATGGCCATAAGCATGTGGGTTCAAAGAGTTACGGATGCGGCTAAGTGTTGAATTGTTGAATAGCTGAAGGCCTAGATGCCTCGTTGGTCTTCAAAGTCGAGCCTACTTTTCCTTTTGCTTGTTCGGATTACTCGTACACACAAGGAACGATGCAAGATGTCCCCTTTCCCGCCATGATTGGTGTAACCTTGCGATGCTCAAATTCAAAAAAATAAAGCATCATTCCTATACCAACTTTAACAAGGGGGATCTCCTAACAAACTCGCCCCACTTTCCGCTGGAGTTGGTACAAAATATTTGGACAGGGGGCGGGCAAATAGATATGTGGGGTTTCCCCGATAAAGCCGCCGCCGTGGTAAATGTGCAATTGACAATTTCTACTGATGGATTATATCTCGAACACAAAGGATTATAGTGAACACGTAACAAGCATCTATCAGTCCGTAAATAATACTAAATCCAGTATGTTCAACTATGGATACCTACACATCAGGCTGATTTCTAAACCGATTCAAGAACTCATCGCAGGTGGCTTATGCTCGAAATATTCAATAATCTCTCAAGTGTACGACCAAGGCTTCAAATATGGGCTAGCCGATTGCTACAAGTGAAATTGTAACAAACGAACCTATTGTTTGTGATATGATTGGGCTCGTTTACGTTGCGTGTAAGTTAGTTAAAAGATGGTAGCGTTCAATTATAGACTAGCTAGCTAATGTTAGTGCTTCAAGCTTCTCTAATAAAGGTTAGCCGCTTGACAGAGTCCTCCGCGGAGGTGCACTCATTTTAGCTCGCCTCGGGGAAGATTTTAAACAAAGCTTATTATACCGACCTAATTATTGTCACACCACGATCCATTTCATGGACAAGGTTGATTTTATATGGGCAGAATGCTCTGGCTGGTGGCGGAACAAAGGCGGAATAACGACAATTAGGTCCCTGCTGCACCTCCGTAGTTTATACTGGGGAATGGTGCTTGGAAATTACAAGCCAGGTAAGGCTATCTATCAAGCTTCAGGCCAAGGGCACCAATTCTCTCTCTATTAGAATATATAATATCAGCGTTTTGGATTGAAATAGATCGAGGTAGGCACTTAACCTAATTAGACAATCGAATCCCTGACAAAATACCAATCGAACGGGCCGAAGAAGTAATCTCCTGGAAGGAGAGAACTAGGTAACGCTAAGTAGAAGTATGCCCGGACCAACCTCCTACTTAGTTGACTTCCACCAGCCTTCCGAACCATCCGACCAACTCTACCGGATGGAGGATTCAATCACTTATTGCACCTGAATAAATTTTGACCTTGTTATATAGGTTATCATGAGGAACTAGTTAGGTGCCATGCAGCCGTCCGGATCTTTTCCCTGTCTTGCGCTAAGGCGGGCAGAGGTTTGAATAGGCAATCTTTCATACGCTTCCACACCACATGTGATTACTTTGAAATGGCGACAACGTAGAACCCATGGGGTCGCGGGGGTCTGGGGCCCGGGGTCGTGGGTGACAAGCTGTTTGTGGAACTGGTAAAGCACCACCATGGTTTTCTTTGTCAAAGCGTGAATACGCTTTGGTATCCATAAATCCATACACAGTCTGGGTTACGGAAGGAAAATGGAGCTACGGCGATACTCTGTTCCGGTTACTTTCGGAACATCCAACCATGTTAGCTTGGCTGCCGAGATGGTGATTACTTCGAAAGTACTTCGGGCAATGGCAGCTGTGTTGAGGATTTCGAGGTCTCTCACGAGAATGAGTGGATCACCTTCATTTCTTGTTTGTATATAAAAGGGATTGCATTTCCCACACATGGTTTCAGAATCAACGACGCTCGATTGCTCATCCAGAGCTGCCTTTGGTCAATCATTTCCTACTTCAATACTTCTTTCACACATCTGCCAATATGGGTTTCATGATCAAGAACCCCGAGAAAGAGAGCGGCAAGTCATGGCCCGCTATCATGATCGGTCTATTCGTGGCATTTGGTGGTGTACTTTTCGGGTATGTTACTTTCTTGGACTTTAAATCCCAAATAAGAAGTCAAGCTAACATGCTCAAATTTCAGGTACGACACTGGAACCATTGGTGGCATTCTCGCAATGCCCTACTGGCAAGACGAATTCTCTACTGGATACCGAAACCCCAAAGGACATCTTGATATTTCTTCCTCTCAATCCGCCATGATCGTCTCTATTCTGTCAGCCGGAACATTCTTTGGCGCCTTGACTGCCGCACCCGTCGGTGATTTGATTGGACGTCGCTGGGGTCTCATCGCATCTACCGCAATTGTGTTCAACTTGGGTGTCATTTTGCAGACCGTTGCTACTGATATCCCCATTTTTGTTGCAGGTCGTTTCTTTGCCGGCTACGGAGTCGGATTAATCTCTGCGTTGAGTGAGTGCGAAATTCTTTACAAGCCGTGCTTCAACTAACGGTATATACCATAGTCCCTCTTTACCAGTCTGAGACGGCGCCAAAATGGATTCGTGGTGTCATTGTCGGAGCGTACCAACTAGCAATCACCATCGGATTGTTGCTGGCTTCGATTGTCAACAATTCGACAAAAGACCGATATGATACTGGCTCGTACAGAATTCCCATTGCGGTTCAGTTTGCTTGGTCTATTATCTTGGTTGGTGGCATGCTAGTGCTTCCGGAAACTCCTCGCTACATGATAAAGAAGGACAATTTACCTGCAGCCATCAAGAGCCTCGCCAAGATCCGTCGTCTTCCTGAGGACAGCCCGGCTGTTTTAGAAGAAATCTATGAAATCCAAGCAAATCACGCCTACGAATTGAGCCTTGGGGAATCCAGCTACGCCGACTGCTTCAAGGGAAATCTTCTAAAGCGTCTGTTGACTGGATGCGCTCTCCAAGCTCTCCAGCAACTGACTGGGATCAACTTCATCTTCTACTATGGCACTCAGTTCTTCAAGAACAGTGGATTCAGCAACTCGTTCACAATTGCTCTAATCACCAACTGTGTCAATACCGCATCTACATTCCCTGGTCTCTACGCCATCGAGAAATGGGGTAGACGCCCTGTGCTTTTGACTGGGGCCATCGGGATGTGTATCTCGCAATTCATTGTTGCCATTCTCGGAACTACCACCACTGGTCAGGACGCTGAGGGAAATATCGTTGTTCACAACCTCGCGGCACAAAAAGGCGCCATTGCATTCATCTGCTTCTATATCTTCTTCTTCGCAGCCTCCTGGGGTCCCGTTGCATGGTAGGTTCCTGGCTTTTTTTTTTATCTCCACAATCCTCACTTACCAGCAGACAACGCTTGCTAACGTAACTTGTTCGTGACTTTTAGGGTTGTTACTGGAGAAATCTTCCCCTTGAAGGTCCGAGCCAAATCTCTTAGTATGACGACCGCAACAAATTGGCTTTTGAACTGGGCAATTGCATATTCGACACCATACCTCGTCAACTACGGTAAGGGTAACGCCAATCTGCAATCAAAAATCTTCTTTGTCTGGGGAGGCTGCTGCTTCGTCTGCATCGCCTTCGTGTACTTCTTCATCTACGAAACCAAGGGTCTCTCCTTGGAACAGGTTGATGAATTGTACGCTGAGGTCTCTGACGCCAGACATAGTGCCAACTGGGTCCCTACTATGACCTTCAGAGAACTCCAGGACGGAAAGACCACGGCTGTGGAGAAGCAGGAGGCCGAGCACTCTACCACAGGTGTGTAAGTGAGTGAGCACGGTACGGCAAGACGGTAGATTTTGTCAGTCAGTGCAGAAGGCTTTTCTGTCATTCATTTACATGAGTGTTTTGTTCTTAGATTCGAAAGTATTGAGACGTGCCTGATTTGATAATAAATACATATGAATTTTGAAGGCTACAGCCCTGTGTCTTCTTTTCACTAGTGAACAATTTGTTTCGGAAAAAAGAGCGGCAGCTTCCTTGCATAAAGGTTTGACCCGGGAAAACATATCCTCGTGTTATTCTGAATAGATTAAGTCTGAATCAGAGACCAAGAACAAGGAGACTTGCCGGTCAAAAATCAAACCCCCTGCTCTTTTGGTCGTGTAACCAGAGAGTTATTAATATCATTTGACGTCAAGATATCTAACATTAGTCTATTGTAGAACGAACAGATTTTGAAGACCAAGCTTAATTAATGCGCCATTATGGAGATACTCTGCAGCGACTGCGCCCATCCTGCCTTTTATTCCATCCCACCAAGAGTCCTCAATCTAGGAGGACCTCAGAAGGTGGTTTTGGACGGTGGACCAATTTACAGAGCCACACTTCTACCACCCTTTGGAAACCACCAAAAACACCCTCTTACCTTCCTGCCATATACCACCCTTCCAAAATTCCCCGTCTGGCCAGTCCAAAACTGTTGCTTTGTTAACATGGTCAAACTCGGTGGTGTTTATCATCGAAGGAGGGCTGTTCAAGGCCGACGATACAGTAGGTGGTTTCGGATAGTTGTTTACATATCCACGCTGCGATCAAGTCGGGTGTTCCATACCCATGTGTTGAATTTACAGCAGCCAAAAGCTGTATGAAGGTATAGGGGATGCCGCAGCGACCGGGGTCTCATACGCAGCGGTGGTGCTTCGGTTCAGTCCGAGATGACAAAAGTCCATTCATAAAGGTAGAGAAATACGCTTCTTCTCTTGCCTTTCTCTCCTCCTATAGAGCTATAAATAAGCATAATGCATCCACGCCCGGCAGCTGGCATTCAATATTCAACATTTACCAACAACTGCACTTACGTTCCCCTTGGAGCACAAATGCCTTACCCTGGGCACCCTTTTACCGCTCGCAATGTTGGGCTTTGGTGTGTATGACTACGAAGGTGTAACAGCCGTCACAGACCAGCTTCTAGCAGCACGTGATCGTAATACCCCGCCAACACCACACACATTTTTTCTCTTGCCCTGGAATCAGAACTTCCTTTCAGAACGCCATTCCTCTCTTTAGACAAACAAAACAAAGCAATATAGCGCATTCTTTGTCATATGTGACAGTCCTGCCATGTAACCCTATCTTGGTTACCGTGGCTAGTTTAGTGTTCGGATCTGCACCTGCCACCCTCCCACCTCCCAGATGGAGGATGTATAGCCTTACAGCTATAGACCATGCCGCATGCAGTAATATTCTAGAAGGAAATATTGGCAAAATCCTTCTTTTCCCGTCTGCACCTCAACTGCACCGTGCCATGTGCGCATGACGCTAACTTCGGCAAAGCTCCTGGAACAGGCAACTCAAATCCAGCCTGCTTGGTGGCTGGTACATCAAAGGCACGTTTCAACCATGTGGTGTCTATCAATCAAGCAACCAAGCCGCTCTGTGGTCGAGTTGTGGTGAGCAACGAGCATTACAAGTATCATGGCAGCATTGTGTGATGGTGTGATTGCTCTTCCTTAACCCACAAGGTATGGCAGATTAGATCCGTGGAGATCTGGCACAGGAACTTTCCCCGCCAGATCTCTGCATTAGCGCGAGCATGGGTTCGACTCTTGAGCTCTAGCAGAACCATCTTCTACTGAATCTCGATCCCTATAGCTACTAAGCATTTATATTTGGATCCCTTAAGAAGCTTTGCTAGAAGCGAATGAAACTTCGATCCCATCAAACCTCATACTACGCTCAATCCGACGACCTACCATCCCGTCTCAAGAACCTGACTTCATTTACACAGAGAGTTGACATGTCCGTGGAGCAACAGAAACCACGCAAGGTCTTGAACAAGGTCAGACAGGCGTGCGAGTGCTGTCGTTCGCGCAAGATACGATGCGACAATTTCAACCCGTGTCAAAACTGTCAAAGAATCAATCTACCTTGCGTTTATCAAATCCCCAAGAAGAAAGGTCCTCGAAGAAGAGAGAAGGTTGATGAAATCCCTCGCTCTGTCCAAAGCGAGCCGAGCAACACTCCCGAATATCACAATTCAATCTCCCCAGCACTTTCCCCAGCACTTTTAACAGCTCATTTCCAGCCGTCGTCTCTACTATCGCTGGAGACGATTCAAAACTGTCTGGACAGTTTCTTTACCAACAAATATCCAGTCATGCCAATTTTGGATCGAGAGGCAACCTATGCGTCTTTGCATCAGCTACACAACTTCCCCACTCAGTACGGTCTGATCACATCATTATGCGCTGTCATCATGATGCAAACGGAAATCTTGGTCCCTTCAGATAAGGAAGGGGCCCTGGATAACGCTCAGCAATTCGACTCTATGCTGGCCGTGGACTTCCTCATCAAGGAGACGTATCGAGCGAAGGCCAGCTGTAACCAGATTGACAACCCCTCGCTCGCTTCGGTACAAACCTCTTTCTTCCTCTTCTCTTGCTTGTCGCGGCTAGGGAAAGACAATGCGGCTTGGGTTCATCTTAGAGAATCCATTACCATGCTTCAGCTTCTGCGCCTGCATGAGGAAACAACGTATTCCACGATAGGAGATCCAAACTATGCGAAGTATAGTCGTGGGACCTTCTGGCTTCTCTTTATCACGGAGCAGGCGTACTCTTTACAGCGTCATCGCCCGCTGACCTTACGGCGCTCTATCAACCTTCCGGTGGTAGAAGATGATCAGGAAGATACCATCATAGACGGGTTTCTTGACTCCATCGGCCTATTTCGCAATTTTGGGGACGGTTTCATGTCACTGTGGAATTCTACGGAAGGGAATACTGGGACTGCTGTCTTACCTCAGCCATTGATCAAGCTGCAAGAATTTCTCAAATGTGCCATTCCAAATGTCAGAGAGAGAACGGAAATTCAACAGGCAGACCTACTGGTAACCAGGCAGTGGTTAAAAACGATAGTCTGGCAACTATGTCTAAACAAAGGCATGCTTTCCAGCAACGCGACCACCGATTGCATGTCCTTCCACTACCCGGTGGATATTGCACGCGATGTCATTCTTGTGTCACGGTTCTTGCCTCTCAAGGCTTTTCAGGCGAACGGGGTTGGGATTTTAGAGAAGATTTTTGATATAGGGTGCAGCCTAGCAGATGTCTTGCTGGTTCACCCGCACATTTTACACACTTCCACGATTGAGGTTGGACCCAAGGACTACTTGATGGATTTGCTGCGCATCTTAGACATGGATATACGGGGTCACTCCAAATACCTACGGTTGTTGGCGACCAGGGCAGATGAGTGTTTGGGAGTACGAGTACCAAGGAGTTTGTCAGCTGGCGATGGGTCACCTGCTGTTTGCGAAATCGATTGGGATGAGGGCATCACTGATAGTGATGAGATTTATGGATCGCCACTTTCTCATCCGTCAGGGTAATCGTCCATTTAGAATAGAAATTAGAATACTCCTTTTAGATTTGAACCAATCGTCCGTTAGAATAGAAATTAGAATACTCCTTTTAGAATTGAACCAATTGTCCGTTAGAATAGAAATTAGAATATTCCTTTTAGAAATGAAGCAGCGCAAGCTATTCTCTCACCTAACAACCTTCTCCGTGACACATTGTTGCCAAGCCCAAGTACACACCTATAAATCCCCGCATAGTTATATAGCCTTATTGAGTTAAACCAAGTGTTCTGCATCAAGAGTACGGTTAGTTGAGGTTCGCTATATGGCTACCACTCTCATGTGGACCACCAAGCCGTTCCAGTGAGCCCAAGCATAGTCACTTAGTGCTACTGTACGATACTCGCTTGCCGCGACACATATACCATACTGCGACATCGCTCGATTTTCCCATGAGTGGCGTGCCGTGTGATGCTACCGTACATGTCCCCACCCCCCTCACCCCCTCTTTCTCTCCCTCTCAGCCCACATTCTCATTCCACTGTGGTACACCCGACTTTGGTAGGCAGCTTTGGTAGTCCGCTTAATAAGTAATTGATGAATGTATTCTCCTTCTACCTGCATTGCCCTTGCAGGGGATTTCTAGCCAATGATCTCATAGTGCTTGATACGCCGCTTTTATACCAGAAATCACCCATTTTCCCATTAACTCACCATCACGAACAAAATCATGGAGTCAATATACCACATTCCTACACCAAAGCAAAGCAAAGCTCTTCAGAGCTCTTGCGCGACGATTGTATACGAATCCAAACCTTGGGTTACACGTCGAGTAGGCGAAACATATCGTCGTAACTACATAAAAATGAATTATCATAAGTGGTAGATATGGGAATAAGGATTAATTTGGGAGAAAGATTAGGAGACGATTGAGTCAAGGTTGTTTTGCGGTATTATATCTCAATTGCTGACGAGATACTTGCCCAATATCTAGCCCTCCAACAATTTCAAAAAGATAACAAAAAGGCATACTTCTGAGTTTACAAGGAGGCTATTGCAGCTATTCGATTAAAAGGGATAAACTGGCATCCTGCGCCTCTACATTTGAGCCAAGTTGGGACGATTTGGAACGATATAAAGGATTATATTTACTATACTACCCAAAGGTTCATAACTCGTATAAAAGACCACGCTCGGCAGTTCAAGAGGCTTGGGATTCAATTACACATGAAAGAATAAAGCAGCTTGTACGTATGTACAATGCCTCAAAGATGTCAAGACGTGTGATTATGGCAAAGGGAGGGTCTACTAGATGGTAGAGAAAAGCAACAAAGCAGCATTGCCAAGCATTATCCGTGCATGAACGTTTATTAGGCCGTGTCCGAAGTAGGAGAAGGGGTCGGAAAACAGAAGGATCTACATTACTCTGTGGCGCTTCATTCCTTCGAGAACATTCTAGCGAAATTTTAGTCCTGTAGGGAAGTGGAGGTCTGCCCGTGTGCATGTACGAAGAAGGCATTGGATAAGGCCGTGCGAGGGGGGGAAGTTCGGTGTACAACCAACAATACTAGTGCTATATGTTATACCTCCGCACTATATAACTATGGTATTCTCCGTTCTCGAGTCCAATACAATGCACCCGGCTTCCGCTAGCGTGGAAGCTTGGGAATCCATTTCGTGGCCCAGGATGAGAGGGTTACAAGGGGGGCCTGAGGAGTTTGCTGGGACGTCCTGGACGTCCGTACCTTCGAAGCAGGTCCGAGTGGTAGGTACATGTAGATGGTTGGAAAGGCAGCTCTAGCGTCAAGTGATGAGTGGTGAGCGGTGATACGAAGTACTGGACGGCATACTACTATTACGACATACCACTACGACATACCACTACGACATACTGATACGCCGTTACCACCTTACTCTTTCATCACTTCTAAAAAATGGTGTCTATTATGCCAATAGTGGCAGCCGCAACAGTCGTCCAGATCATGGGCTCTAGCTCCCCACGGCGTGACGGATTCCTTATATTAGACTCTCGCAATTTGGTCAGTAGTAAGTAAGCCCGTAGGAAGACAGGCAAGCGGCGACAGATGGGCTATTTTGCATGAGATTGTGTATATGAGAAAGACCACGGATGGTGGATCTTTGGTAGGGGAGAAGGCGGGCTGAGCGTGAAAGGGATGTGTTCTGTGCTGGCTGGGATATGCTGGTGAGGAATTAATAAGATGCTACTGCACCAGTTTGGAGGAGTTTTCACTTTTGCATGTCTGTATTCCCTAATAAGCATCTGCACCACAACAAACCATTCACAAGGTTTTCCCTCCACAGCTCCCATAGATACTAGTCCTCGAGTCGATCTTCAATGTTTTTTGGGGATACTTGTCAATGCAACCAACTTTTCGACAGGCTGCATTTCTCGACGACGCCCTTTCGACGAACATATTTCGTATTGTCGTGACTTTTATGCAGCGGTGTGCTCCACTTGTTTAGAGGTTCTGCTTCGGTGCCTGTTACAATTATATCAGCTGTTCTGCTTTAAGCTGAGCATCATATCTCCTTGTCCAAATAGATTCGCTCAATGAGGGCGGTAGCCATCCGGAAATATCTCGCTAGCTCGCAAAGTTATATATTCCCAATGTAACTGATCTTTGCCAAAGAAAACAGTTTGTGCTGAATTGAATCTTTCATGAACTACCCACTTACGTTCATCAAGAGCCGATTCCTTAACATCTTTGTGCCATAAGCATTAAGGAACATTGAATTATTTAGCTTTCACGGGCTCTATGAACGTTTCTCCTTCTCCTTTCAAAAAAGTCTTACGTCATCTTAAATGGTAACACATCGTTGGGATTTCTATCCCGGAAAAGACCTCCATACAAATCACTTGATGCGAGTGCAGCGATCGTCAAAGTAGCAGTGTGCGCTAAATGTTATTCTCAAAGACACTTCCACTTTCTTATCTGTATCAGACCCTTCCAGCATGCAAAAATAATCGATTCAGATGTAACGGGAAGCGTGAGCATGCCGTCGTAGTCACTGCATCACACAAGCTTGGAGGAGGATTGCCCAGCGGAATCCAAGCTCCAAAATTCGCTTTCCTTCTGTCTGCATAAAGTTTCAAATTCACACCGGCCGCGACTCCAACAATGATATAACGCGAGATAATAGACTGAGACTAATGGATCTTCTATATCTGCTGATTTGATCACGAAAGAAACCATTATTGAACTACTCGACATCGACCAAACGCTTTGGAGGCCATTTTGTTCCACCGAATGGGAGAGTAGTTGCAACTGGAGTGAGTTTGGCACCGTTCCAATCATCCACGCATAATATTGAGATGAGATTTATCAGCCAAATTGTACAACATATCCTTTGGGAGTGAAGAGAGCTTTTCCAACTCTATCTGGTAATGAGCACCAGACACCGCCGGCCACCAGAGGATTGCCAAAGTGGACGATCAACATTCGTATTTTTGTCGCCAAAGAGGCATACATTCTATACTAGTCTCCGAGGAAACTCCAGACAGCTGGCAAAACTGCCATTATCCTGCTTTAAATAAATGCTATATCACTGTCGGAAACCAGATCAACAGTGCACAAAATGCCTTCTTCAAAGTTAGACCCTCGTACGATTGCTTGGTATTCTGCAGACATGACGTTCCGCAACTTGCTAAGAGAATATATTATGGTCTATTTTGAAGATAGCAATAACAGTTGTGCCCCCATAATAGCACTGTGGGCTATCGGTTAGTTAGTGCTAGCGCTTTTATTTTCTTCCTTTCTTATAAAAATGCCCATTTGTGAGTAAGTGAGTGTTCATACGTTTTAAGATGTTTCAAAAAAACCGCTGTTGGAGCATTGGATTCAAATACTGTGAGACTTCAAGAAATGCTCAAAAATATAAATCAAGGGAGATCCACTTCTAGAGATAGATCAATGTAAGTGTGCAGCCGCCTTATTACTTCAATGAAGAGCCAACTTACAGGCCATCATACGAATCAGTTATGCAGCGTCATAAATTTACATATTTTATGGATATATACTCTCACGCCTGCAGGTGCCTAGCTAGGCAGTAGTTGCATAGCCTACCTCGTCGTTATGGGACGAGAAGTTAGAATAATCAATCACTGTTTCATCCATGTCTTCTTTCCACTGGTCGTGGGGCGTGATATTTACGTTGTCAGAGGATGGTTAGACGGTGAAGAAGAGTTTAGTGAGCACACCAAAGTTAAAAAGTGGAAGCCAATATGATGATTCAGGCTGAACTTCATGAATAACTAACAAACTAAATTATTCAAATATCCTTCTACCTGCATCCCATACAATATGGTAAAATATAGTGTAAGGTATGTTCTCTAGGTATATATCATTTCACCGCCTCTACTTCTTTCAAAACGACCTTGGCTGCAAAGCACTATTCAAGCTCAACCCTTACAAAGCTGGTCACTTGAAGCGCCTCGCCTTTATGATACCAGTAGAATATCCGACGCCGGCAAGTTGATATCGGTGTGAAGAAGATTTTTCAAATAGGAACGTGTAGTCGCGACCACCAATCACGCACACATGTGTTCCCGGCTGGAGCTAATCTGGCCCGATGCCCGTTCGAAGAGAATTCGTTACAAAAAGTATTTATTACAAAATAAATTGTTCAGATGCTACATGTCCACTTTCATTCGTTTACAATAGCCCTCCAATGGCATATCATACTCACAATTGTCTACCTCGAACCTAGCTGCAAGATGCAAAAGATCATACCATAGTGGCAGTAAAGCACCAGGGCATTTTCGTTGTAGATCCTCTAAAGTATACCACATTTAATAATCCTTTCACTCATCACGCTAGTCGTGGAAATCCACTTCGTAGGATGTGAGGTTAATGTGCTAGCGAAGTGAGCGCCCGAAACGTCGCCATCGGATGAATCTGTGCATATTGGTCTGTGATAAGAGTTCTACAGAAGATATTCACAAGATCATACCCATAAGCATCGGCTGATAATTGAGAACAGAAAGACAATCAACAAAACGTTTTCCATCGCTAAGACCTGAAAATTTGCATCCAATAAGCTCAATTGTGTCAACAAGAATCCCCGAAGAGCTAATACGCGATGATCCTTAGCCGCCAGAGACACGATCCCTCCAGGCGCTCCGGCAGAATAAATTGCATTGCCTCCTAGATTTGTCCAGGGAGTTCGTCTTTGTGTTACCATGAAATCTGGAACCCAGGATGGTAAGCCAAGTATTTGACGATAATTGCGATGTTCGGCTTGGAATAGGACAAGATGCTCAATGCCTAATACCCAGACAAAATCTGTTAAATGTCAGATGGTGGTAACTGATAATATACACACATTTCTTCGTGGTTATCCATAAGACTCAAAATGGCATATACTTGATCTAAGTCGATGCACTGTCTATAGCGCGACCAACCCATCAAAGCACTCGCTAGCAACTTCTCGGTGTTCTGTAGATCCGCAGCTTCCTCTTTTACACTGTTTGAAAGATTTTGAAAGTGATTTCAGATTCTCGCAAACTCATACCAGAAGTAATGACTTTTGTTTTAAAGACTAGCCTTAGCTGTGGTGTCAAACACAAGGTCATTGAAGATACTTCTTATCAAAAGCTCTATGGCAGGCTAATTATTTCACTCGAAATCTATGCATGCCACACCAGAATACCACTGAGCGAGGAAGCAATATCTCCTGCAGAGTCCATGTTTAATAGAACCAATTGCGGTCCAGCAGTTTGGCCAATGTAGTCCATTGTTCTAGGGAAACCACATCTAATTCCAACTTTCGTTCAAATTTGTATCAGTGATCCTAGTCTCCTTCTCCTTCGTTGCTCATGAATGCAAAAAAAAAATATCCCCTCTGGGACTGCTGTGAATTGAGCTAAGAGTAAACATGCAAGCTGGCTGGAGCTGGAGCTATCGCCTAGCCATACGATGGTTTGGTCACAACACGAGTAGATGCGACCCATGAGCTGCAACCGAACCCTCCTTTCCTCAGGAACTGTCTGATTGATACATATGGCATCAATCCAGATGTAGATAGAACTGTTAAATTCTGTCATACCAGCCCGAAGGAAGAATTCATAAGAGCTTTCCGTACCTCGAATGATTGCTTTTCTTTTACTCCCTTCCGGGTTCGCTGGGTTGGCTGTGATATAACCTGGTCGATACAATTCCTAGTTTGGTTGCTCCGCGAGTTGGGGCGTAGGGATTCCAAAAATATAGCTTAGACAACTATAGGCGGGCTTGTATGCATCATCCGAATTGACGGCGCAAGGTGAATTGAAGTATTCTCTTGTCTTTTTCGATAGCCACCGTTAGTAGACGAATATGGCTTTGGCCCGGGAGAGCATCTCACTGATACGTGGTTTCCATTAAAGTAGATCTTGAGTCATGAAGAGTGAGCATATTAGCCCTCGATAGGATGAAAAAGGTAACGGTTCAAACTTAGATATGTAAACGCTTACCACTAAACCTCCCTGATTGTTCAGTACTCTCAAAAATACCCTATTCTTGTCTAGAATTGCCCCTAGCTCCACAACTCGCTTAAACTGTCCTACACAAATACAGTTTCTACGAAGGAAGGAAACCACCAATAAAATTGAAAACTGACGTATTTATAAGTGTTTTATTAAAAGAGTCGTATTAAATAAGTTATTTATTTTATACATGAGCCCTGTCAAGCACCCTATGTCACACTGCGAGGGGAGGTTCCTCGAAATGTAAGGTAGGGCTCTGTATACGGTGTAGTCTAATGAGGAGAAGAGACGTTGCCTCTTCTCACGAAGCTATATACTCTAATACAAATGTTGGGCCACCCTGGGGTGCCTTAGGCCACAACCAGCCCTAATGCTTAAGATGGAGCTCATGATAATTTGTTCTATTATTACTTCTATGTTACTTCATTTATGACCTTTTTTCCTTTTTCAGGTAGTGTTGTCTAGACTCACAGTTTATTTCCTATTATGATTTTTTAAAAGTACAATATTTACTTATAAACAACTTGCAGGTCCATAGACCTAAGCATCATATGTGCCTGACGCAACCACCTGTTCCTTTGGCGTCACAGCACCATCATGTGAGAACTGCAATCTAGCATCCCACGGAATCCTACTAGGGCCGCAGAAATTATTCGTAGCCCAGTTTTAGCTTCATAGATCGCCCTAGATTAGATCATTGCAGGATAAGGTGCCTCACAGTTTGTGCCCTGTAGGTGTGCTGGTTAGTACTGGGCGGCATTATCTATAGCACCTATGTAGCACGTGCCAAGATTAGTATTCAACCTCGATACCGTCACGTACACATCGATGAAATAACACTGGAGATATCGGAGATCTTTTTAGCTCCTACGGCTGGCCCAACTCGCTCGCTTGGAAGCCCCATACGTAGGCAGTGTCGAAAGCAGCGTATGGTGTCTTATCAAACCTCACATACGTGTAAACTTGAGCAAGCGAGTTTCTGTCACTTTCATAATCCGAGTTTCGGTGATATCTAGTCATATCAGTAGGAGGAGGAAAGTTGTTGTTAAATTCAGACCTGCAATGAATCTTCGCACGGGAAATACCTTGTAATTAAACAAACCCGCTGCTCAATACAAACAGAATAGGCAATATCTGGATGTAGTTCAAGGAAAATTCATCTTTGATTGAATTGGGCATAATCTCTAAGCTGGAACTAATTCCGATACATTTTCAATTCCATTTTCAATGTTTTTACAGACCTCCTCTCACTGCCCCAGCCTCGACCTAGCTCAAATATTACTCACACTAGTATTTTGACAACTCGAGAATAAGGTAGGTTGGTCCGGAGAGTCGTCACGACTATAGAATACTTTTGGTGATCCTATTGCCCTACGAACCTAAGGATTCCATGATGACGCGACATTCTTGATTGTGATCGAGACAGCTTTGAATACGTTTACATCAGACTGCAGTGACATAGCTTGGTTGGCATCGCCCGGAAATATCTGTGCCGTGATCACGCTCTCTCCGTGGCCTCCAAATACCTCAACTGATGACCAATCAAGCAGTACACGGATGGTCACTTTACCCTGCGCATCTGGCCGCAAGGTCGCAAAATAGATACCTGGGAACAGTGAGCTGAAGCCTGTATCTCCAGAATTTATTCGATCAACGAAAACTCGTTGCGCTGTCGCATCATAACCGATAACTGTCCCCTGCGAACCATCCTCATTTGATCTGACGACAAATCGAATTGCAGAATCTCCTGGAACAGGAGTATGCTCAGGCTTTATACTACTAGTTGAGGTCGGATACAAACAAGAACAAGCTGACGACATACGTGATGCCTGAGTGGGGGCTGCTCCGCAAGCCGTAGCATATGATGGAAACCCAGTCGTGGCGGAAGCCGTGGTGAAGGTCTTGCAAAAAGCATTGTCTGGATATTTGCCATCCCGTATGAAAGCGCGCAGACAATTGTCGCGAGCGCATGGATAGCCTGGGGCAACAGTTGTGAGTGTCGTCGCGGAGGTCTTGGTAGTTGAAGTTGCGGTTGAGATCGTGCTGGTGATTGGATGTTGTGGTACAACTTGAAAAGTCAACGTCACGTCCAACGACTTCCCTGTTACCGGAATTTTCAGGTTGGACCCTGGCAAGGTGGCCCAACTTTGTGTATATAATACTGCTGACTTTTCCAATGGGCTCATGCTATAAGGCGTTTGCACGAGAGCGACTTTGGAATTGATAGTAGCGAGAGAATATTCGCGCATGATAGACATCGAACTTCGCCATGGCGCAGTGGGAATATCTTCGCCATATATCCAATTGTTGGCCCACCCAACGGCAATACGCTTGTATTCGGGGAGACCGTTGAAAGTCGCGGCTGCATAATAGTCTGGACCGAGATCTACCCAGTTTGCCTTTTGTTCCTGGGCAAGAGACTCAGAGAAGACAATCTCATCTACGAGAACGTGGCCCCAGCCTCCTGTGGCAAAATCCGCAATCTCAATGACTGCTGTTTGGCCAATCAAACCTGTTACGTCCCAACCTTGCCGCATCAAAGTCCCAGCATTTTGACCAGTTGCAGTACGGATTACTTTCCCGTTCACCTTTAGATTGAGAGCACATTCTGTATCATCCGCGGTACCATAGGTTAAGGAATTGTATGGGTGATATCCACCAGCGATACGAAAGTTGATGAAAGGTGCGTTGATCACAAAGGCTGGAGATGTTACTGTACCGGTGACAACATCTCCACCGAAGAAGGTGTCGACCAGCTTGTTCCCGGCATCCCCTCCTGGAACGGGTCCTTTCCCAACAAAGCCACCAGTTGCGGTCCACTGCATGTCCTCCCAAGTGCTACTTTCAAAGTCTTCAATGACAACACTACCTTCCGGCTTGCCGACCGCCTCGTACACACTATCTGGATCCGCCGTAAATTTGATGCCATCAAATGATCCTACAATATATTGAGTACCCGAACCGATGTTGGGGCCTCCAGGATTCAAGCCAATTTGAGCTACCCATTTCACATTGTTCGTATCGCCATCAACTGGAAGTGGAAATATTCCTGGGCATTCCCATTGGCCAGATATTGCATTTGCCGGACCAAACTCACTAACCTGCGTCCAGCTCTTCAGATCCTTGGAAGTATAGATGAGTAGCTTGTGCACATTGGGCAATGATAAGACCATTACCCAATGCTGTCTACCGGCATGCCAAAAAACAGCTGGGTCTCGGAAATTATTCTTCGTATCTGCGGAGAGGTATTGTGCTGGTGGCAAATGGATGACTGGATTTTGGCTGTCGTATGTCGTCCATGTGAGGCCATCATCAAGACTGTAAGCAATGGACTGTGACTGTTGACCGTTGGAGACAGACTTGCCACTGGGGAGCGTGAAGTCTTGGACATATGCTGAAGTGTAAATGGCAACCAGGGGGGGGTTCGCACTTGTGCCGAATCCGCTAGAATTTTCGGTGTCAACGACAATACTCCCAGAGAATATTAACTCCTCGGCAACTCCATTCGCGTCCTTTCGGAATTCCATGGCAATAGGATGTTGCGTCCAATGCAACAAATCTGTGCTGCTGGCATGTCCCCAAGACATATTCCCCCAGCGACTTCCCTCCGGGTTATACTGATAGTATAGATGATATATGCCCTTATAATAAACCATTCCATTAGGATCATTCATCCAGTTTTTTTCAGGTGTGAAATGATATTGAGGGCGGTATTGTTCATTGTATGACTGCGCAGTACAAAGCAGCAGACTTGCAAGAAGCGAAAAGCTACCGATAAAATATTTCCCAAACATATTGGACAGGACGAGCTTTGACTCAGATGATTGTCAAGATTGAGTAAAGCTTCAGATAGCAAGAGTGTCCTATTCCATTTTGTGCGAGATAAGCTATAGGTTTATATAGTTGTATCTTTACACTGACGATCGTTTGTGCTGCTAGGAGCCATAAAAGAAAATGGGGTCCAGGCCGAGCTGCATGGAGGCAGCTCTGCTCTTCCCGTCCCCCACTACCAAATGAACGTAACCCCCAGGCTGTGGCTCTTGCACTAGCGACAAACTTGGTCTTTGTATTCTTCTCCAGTAGGATATGAACATGCATAGCGATGATGAAGTAATTTGCTGAACTCCTTGTAAAACCCTTGGGAAGTGATCCGCTGGACCCGCTAAATTACATGCATTTGGTAGCGGGGGCGGGGGCGGGGAAATGCCCATTCGCAGATACCTCATCCTTGGCAAAGGTAACTTATCGATAAACGCGGGTCGTCTCTAATTATGATTCCGAACTTTGCGGCAGCTCGGAAGGATTACGAATAGAGCTTGACAAAAGATCCGGTGTTTGTCCATCCCAAGACAAGAAGGCTTTGTGGTTTCTAAAGCACAGAGCGGAGAGTGCTTAAAACTAATGAGCGAACCGCTCCGGCTTAGTCTGTATGTGGAAGGTACTAAGTAGCAGTATAAACCCTCAGGGGTGAACTTATTTCCTCCTCACCGCCAAGTACCGATGTAGAAGGCCCGATAATCCCTGCAGTGTTCCGAGCGACTGCCGTGTGGGGTCCCCGTGGGGCTATTCGTACCAGGAATATAATTGGCCAGAAATCTGGGACCGAATCTAAGGGATAGTTCGCCTTTCTATTTTGCAACTATCCTTCAAATAACATATGTTTACGGTATCTGAGGACCAAATAGCAGATCATTACCTCGTACACACTCGGCCGGAGCGGAGGATGGCTGAACTCACAAGACCCAAAGCGATCGAATACGAAGTATGGTTGGATTACGCGTTGACTATACTCTATGTTACTGTGGAGTCTCCATAAACTCGTTCTTCTCCAGGTACCTATATAATTTTATTACTCTTCTCGTGCATTGTATATCAAGGCCTAACAAATGTATTGGTCTACTCTTACATCGCTTTCGGCACATTCTATAGCATATTCATTTTCAACGACGCCCTAGTATATTGCTAGGATCTATCTATAACTACGATCTCCGTCATCATCTCCTGGAATTTATACAACGTGTCACGGCACGTGCCTAGCTGGGGAGTAGCTAGCGGCTTAGCTTTTACTTTTGCCTCCATGTTGATATCTCTACATGTGAGACGTGATAGAACGTGATCGCGTAGATAAATGCAATGCCTTAATATGCCGAAACACAAATTTCGTCTATATTGTGCCAAGAGCCTTGATCCCGCCATACTAGGTTTTAGAGGTCGATGCAGACTTTTAACAACATCAACGAGATCTACTTAAACCCCCTCCGAGGGGCACTTTTTCGGTAAATCTACGTTTTCCATTCCGCACTGTATCTACCCAATCGGTCAAACTAAAAAAAAAACCAATAATTGCTACTCACAGAGAAAGCATTATCGTTCTGTGTGCCTCCAAACGAGACAAAGGTTTCTCGG
>Ga0247734_1001149_pt1 | contig 20749 bp, 16 predicted proteins | sample UWRJL103311B2_FD_180933 | JGI IMG/M metagenome (GOLD analysis project Ga0247734, IMG submission 180933) | Plant litter microbial communities from Arlington Agricultural Research Station in Wisconsin, United States - UWRJ-L103-311B-2 | ecosystem: Environmental > Terrestrial > Plant litter >... | reverse complement strand
GGCCTTTGGCCTCAGCAGTCCGTCGATCTACGGTGCGCACTTCTCGGTCCACGGCGCCGTCACCAACCTCTACACCCAGACTATGGAGTACGCTCATCGCGACGTGTGGAACCTGTACCAGGTGATTCATGCTTGGTGCGGGCTCCGGGAATTCCTCATGGTGAGGCGATGGGAGGGGGTGGATTTGTGTTGGGGATTGTCGGGCTATGTCACTAACTTCGTGCCTATGGCCAAAGTGCGCCAAGTGTCATGTTACGGTCATGATGATGATGATGATGATGATGAGAAGATTGAGGGATAAGATGTAATCGAGGGAAATGCTTGGTTTTGGCGACCTTTTGTCAACGAGTGGAAATGCACAAGTCAGTAACAAGTCAGTAATATCGTCCTTGACAGAAACTTGAGAAAATTCGCCGTAATTGAATGGCTTCCTTGAAATAACAAAATTGTGCTCTGGGTTAGTGAGTATGAATTCAGGATAGCTCTTGCCTCCAGATCGCTATTCCATACAACCAAATTTCACAGCTATTGAATCTTATGTTGAAACGAAATTGATATCTGTAAGACAACACCAATACTGTCAAATGGTACGTTGCATTGGGGAAACCCCCCATACCGCCTGTTGTAGACTCTAAAGCTAATATGAGTTGCTAAGAGAATGCGCAAATAATATTTCAGAGTTAAGATGTTTCCTATGTGGAATTGGTAGCTAAGCACGCTTCATTGGATTTTCTGTTTTATAAGAGCTCAAGGTTTTGCTTTCAGATGACATTCTGCAAATACGACAGTGCACAAATATCATAGAAACTTAGATGCAAGTCCTAAAAGTCCTGAAGATCCACCAGATTTACCTTGAGATTGCATGTACCTGTGCATTCTAATCAGCGTTGTCTACGGGAGGGGACATTCTCTGCAATGACTTACAGCTTGAGCGCCATCTCACCAGCATGTTGAATTGCAGACTCTTTACTTGCTCCGGAGGCAACGTTGCCCTGAGATGACTGTTGCTCAAATAATTTGCTGGCTACAAGAATAATAGGTCAGTCTCGGAAAATTTCAACCTCGAAAGCCTCTAGTATTGATTGGGTTTTGCGTACCTTGTGCCATGGCCATTCCTATGAATGCATTTTGGCTATTTCCGCTCTGGGAGTTTCCACTCTCACCACCGGTAAACATTTTAAGTGCTTGAATAGCAGCAGCTGACCCCATAGAGCCTGCATTTGCTGGTTGGTTTCCATCGCCGCCCCCAAAAAATTGTTGATGAGACTGTACGGCATCTAAAGAATTTCGGTATTAGGGTGTTTTCATGAACTCCGACCCAAAATGTTTGTAAGGGAGAAGGAGAATGTAAATTGCCGGTTCGTGGATACACTAACCTTGCTCGTCAACAGGTTCCTGTTGAATAGTATGCTTATTTTGTCCAAGGGCACTCAATACGCTTGAGAAGATTGATGGATCTCCAGAGCTTCCAGCATGCTGCTCGGCGTGTGATGCGGCACTGCTGAGATCTTCTTGAGCCCCATAACCTCCTCCTCCGCCATAACTTTGGAAGTCAGTTAAGGACCTGTGAACCATAAATTTAGCGATTGCTTACTTGCCGCTGTGAGTAATTCCCCCCAACTGATTTTGCGGGCGACGATCATCCTGCCGTTCATCATAGTTCCCTCCCTGGTTGTAACGTTCTTCACTTCCTCCCTGGCCATAATTATCTTGGGTGTTGCCATCATGATCACCGTAGTATGACTGATTCTGTCCACCACTTTCTCTTCCTTGCGTATCATAAGAACCTTGGGTTCCTCCTTCATAACCGGGTCTTTCTTGGCTGCGACCTTCAACCTCTGTTAGCCTCACAAACCTAGCAAAAAGCCCGAACGGGATTACCTCCATAATCCCCCTCTCCACGACCTTGCTGGTAAGACTCATCTCTGTCATAACCCGACATGTTTGCTATAATTGAAACTTCGGTGTTAACTTAAGCGGCGTGGTGGGGCTTAGCATGAGTTGGCAGGGTTGTTTGCGTGATTTATCGCTACGCACTTGAGATACCACTGAATGTCGTTTGAGAGATGTATGAGTGTTTAGATGATTCACGATGATATTTGTTCCAAACCCTTGTTAGCGATTAAGAAGAGACAATGTGATGTGCTTTACTTCACTTGTGTAGTAACGAAACTCTACAACAGTATCCCTGTCGCCGATCTATTTGCTAAGCTTTTCTGGCATCACTTGGCGCCCACCCCCCCTCTTACTTACGTACCGAGCCGCCCGCGTTGTTATGTCCACATTTATTAGATACGAGGATGTGTACATTCAGAAACCCAGACAGGAGGGACAACATCAGTTATGCTTGAATCTGGATTGAAAGTTGACATTGTTCAACTTCAACTAATAACTAATTATTATACTGTGGGAACGATTGAAGCTAAACGACTATGAATTGAAATTATTACTGTTTCTGTAGGAGTAGGCAATGGTTTACTGTTGCATACTTGATCTTGTGTTTGTCAATTGATTTTCCCTAATCGGAACCTGTCTTATGACCAAAACATATATGTGCCAATTGAATTATTTTAATTTCTGCCTATGAATGGATGCTATTCAGAAAAATGGCAAGATAATTTGTTTTATTGCTTCTCTTTAGCCATTTATAAGTTTTTGTTTTTCCGTCTTCGTAACAATTCTCCCAGGGGAATATCATCATCATCCTCTTCGTCTACGCCAAAGTCAGCCAAACGATCACCTTCGGCGTTAGTCCAATTCTCATCAAAATTCCATTCGTGCCCTGTAAGTTCTTCGTCCTCAAATCCATAGCGTTTAGGGTCGCCATTTGAATCATGAGCCCCATCCTCGCCCCATCCTCGTCTTACGAAATCGTCTTGCTGTCTTCTCCTAAAAGCCTCCATTTCTTCTTCCGGGGTATCATAATCTCTCAAGCCCGACTCATCTATCCGTCGTGCTGCTCTTGGTAACTTTTCCGGATCCAATGGCGGCCATAGCATACCTACATCTTCAAATCCATTGACCTCCCAGTCTGTTGCAGTTTTGACACTTGGTGCTCCACCGAATGGCAGAAGCCATATTAAGACATTTCTTGTCCCCATTCCCTGGACCAGATTCTTCCAGATTCCAACATCGTATGGGTATTCTTGATGTTGGACTCGCACCCGCTTCCCATTATTGGCGTATATGTAACCGCCAAGTTTTCGAGACCGATCGATCAGGGCTTCATGCCGTTCTATTTCCCAATGCTCAATCATACTTGTATTTATTGCAAGACCATGCGTCGCTCCAACGAAAAGAACGGTCAATGCGAAAAGAGTTATGCTGTTGACGCTTATGAGAACTAGGAGGTGTGCCATACCCCAGACTGGGGGCCCAAGATACGCTGGTAAGTTCCTGTTATCCCATATATATAGAGCACGCTGGTAGAGGTGGTATTCAAGAATTGACATGCTGACAACTGCGTAGAACAGGAATCGGAGGAAATGAGGAATATTCGTGTGCGAGACGCAGTTCGTAGTCCAGGGGCAGTGATGGTCCATCTTCGGGATGCAACTTCATTCATTAGTTTTAAGATATGATTGTGAGGGTCTATAGGGCGTACCGGCCACACTGTCTGCAGTGATGAGCTCTTGCTGGTTTAGGAGCATCGCATTTCTTGCACCACCGTATCCTCTCCTTCAATTGCGCCTCTTCACTTTCGCCTTCCTCGCCTTCATTGTCTTTTGTAATGGCTTTTCCAACCCATCCCTTGGGTCCTGGATCAGTAGTGCATGCCAAATAATAACACCACCATATCCCCAAAACAAAACAATTGAACCAAAGTGTCTCGTCGCGGCTTAATGGGCCTGGTTCAACGAAATGAAAAAGAAACTGTGAACTATAAGAGAGGAAAATTATAAGAACAGAAACACTAGGAATAGCGAACGCCTCTATAGTAGGTACGGAGAAAGAAAAGCGAGCCATATTGGAATAAGAACAGGTTGGTGTAAGGATACATCTTGAATTTCAGCCTTGTAGCCTTGACTAGAACCGCATTAGTCAGAAATGACGGGGCTGCATCTGTATCACATTTCGGATGACAATGTTACTATGACTTCCATACAACATATCACTGCCTTTCAGATTCAATCAGGGTCCTGTAGAATTCATCCAGGATGTGCTTCTAATCATATTACCTTCTATTTCTTTCGCAAATATAAATATTGCACCATGATGTAAGAGACATGAGGTTTTTAGTACCAAACCAATCAACAACCTGAGGTTTGTAAGACGTTCCGCTCCAGTCAGTATTATACTAATACTTTGAGATATTTTTATTACGGACATGGTGCTGCCTTAAACTCCGGCGGTGCCCACGGTTCGTGCACACTTTTTAGTGAGTATAAAACAAAGTTCAACATCGAAAAAATGGAAGCATGGGGCCCTAGTCATGAACATAGTATAGCAATGAGAATGAATAAAACCAGCTCTGAAAGATACTAGGTATTCATGAGCATGGATAGGTGCTCTTTGCAAAGGAATTGTGATGATAGAACGATCCATTTTTGAAAAACTTGCGTACATCGTATTGTATTCCCTCTCTGGAATTGCATTATATCAATCGCTATGACACCATTTATTTATGTGTACTGTCATTTCACTCTATAAAACGCATATTATAAGGGTGATTATTAAAGTATGCTCTATAGAATAGCAAGAAACGTAAATTGAAACAAACGCAGATTCTAATGTGCAGTTTGGATTACCTACCACACGTACAGCTCTATGCCTAATTGTGAGAAATAATCTATGTCCACCTGGAAAACGACCCCATAACGCCCCCATTAGCTAACTCGATTGTTCGCTAAATAGCATTCCCTTTGATTATAGATGAAATTTTTTAATGAGCGTGGTTGTGATCGTGATCGTGATCATGATCATGGGAATGTTGCGATCCTGTAGATTGTGATGCTGCTGTAGAAGGACAGCACCCTTTAGCATTGCAATCATCAACACACTCTAATAAACAGTCGTCATCCAAACGACATCTAGGCTGCCCAACAATACCATCTAGGCCAAGTGGCTGCCCATCATGGTCGTGATCCTTGTCGATGCAGAATTCTGGTTGAATGGTCGCGCTGTGGATGCCGTATGCGTGGAGGCACTTTCGTGCAGCTTTTGCAAGATCCATGTATTTTTCACCGCTTGCCTCGCTAATTGGGAATTCAACTTGAATATGCATCGACGCTACGATCTGCGTATCGCTCAACTGCCAAATATGAACATGGTGACAGCTGATAACACCTGGAAGTTGCTGAATATCTTCCTTAATGTGGTTGACATCAATATGGTCGGGAGTAGCTTGGAGAAGAATCTTGGCAGTCGCTGAAGTAAGTGGAATCGTGGATTTGAGGATAATCAAGGTGATGAAGAGAGACACGGCGGGATCGGCGTAGAATCGGGAGGGCGAGGTTGTGAGCCAGATTATCAAAGCAGATACTATTACACCTACGTTTCCAAGAGCGTCTCCAATTACATGAAGAATCATGGCATTCATTCCCATATCAGCATGGTTATGGCCATGCCCGCCTTTAGCTTCCTTCTTAGGCTTGTTGTGGTTATGTTCGATGTGTAACGAGTCACGCCTAGGCCCATGGGAGTGAGGAGCGTGTTCGTGTTCATGGTCATGTTTCCGCTTAGAATCACTATTGTTCCGGAGAAGTGCTGTCGTCTCAGTTGGGCCATTTTCGTTAACGATGGCTTCATCGGTCTCACTTTCAGATGCCGTGTTATCCCCACTCTCTATGCCGTCAAGTTGGGGTCTCCCTAGAGATATGATGTCCTGTCTGAAACTGGCAGGATGGATGCTCATCTGATCGATACTAGTAATGCGGCGGTGCTTCCTTGTAGAGAGTTTTCCCTTGGCGATGGTACTTTCGTCCGTTTTGCTTATTCTGTTTTGTTGCGTCCGCTTTACTTTGGAAATTATCGCTTCTGGGAACACTTCTCCAACGTTTCCTTCTTCTGAATCTCCATGGACGTGACCAGCATGACTGTGACCCTCCTCTGCAGCACGTATCTCATCACCATGTGAATGCTCTTCTGGTCCATGAGAATGGCCATGTCCACCGAGAACAAAAAAACCTGCAAGATTTGAGGCGAGACCTAGTGAACCAACAATCAAAATGAGAACTGGGTTGCTAATTGCGGGAGGGTCAATAAGGCGCGTGATAGCTTCCAATACAATAGAAAGGCATAGCGCGATTAGAAATACAGCATTAAAGAATGCACCTAAGATCTCTGCCCGTAACCACTGTTGCTGTCAGCTAAATCCTGATTTTAGAAAGGGATGTACATACGCCGAAGGAGTATTTATCTGTAGATGATTTCTGGGAAGCTTTCACCGCCCAAAGTCCGACTGCGAGCGATATGATGTCGTTTAGCTTGCAAAAGTCAGTACTCTGAATTAATGCTTAGATACCGCACAGTCTCACCATATGGAATGCATCTGCCATCAAGGCCAGAGACCCAACGAACAAGCCAACTCCCAGCTCCAGGACGAAGAATGCGGCATCGATCGCCAGCATTATGGTAATCCGCGTAGATTTAGACCACCCCATTTTGGCGGATTTGAGTGTAACGCGCTATCGTGTTCGTAGGCGCGAGACGGAATATTGCCCCCCAAGATGTGCCTGTCTAGCACAGGGTTTCTGCAGCTTATGAATAACGTGCCTAAGTGGATTGTGTTTCTTGTATGCTTGATATCAAGGGTAATGGAGTCGGCGTAACGACGTTGTAGTTATAGTTAGAGTCAGAGTCGGGGGTGTGAATTGTCACCTTCTCATGATGAATAAATTCCGATGTCGTAAGAGCGAGCGAACTTTGGAATTGCTGCGCGCGCTCCTACTGTAGCTTAGCTTACCCCACAAATATCTTAAGTGGGTATCCCACGTGACATCATTCACATGTTAGTTTTAACACACCTGTCTTGAAATTAAAGCTCATTTTGCTCTGAATCAATCATGAATCGCCAAGTTACAGAACTTCATTACCAGCGATAACAGTAGTAAAGGAGATTCTCCCTCTTAGTTGACACTAAATTAGAACTAGCAAACAAACTTATTATCACTTAGTAAATAATCTGTCTTGAGAGTCAAAATTAACAAGAACAGCTGAAGGAATATTATAGTAAAGCCGAATTCTTTGTACGAAGATATAGGCATTCCAGTCATGTACACTTGAAAAGATGGGAATAAATGTTATAAGAGACAAAAAAGAGGTTCATCTGAAGCCCGCTATTGTCTCAAACCGTGAGAGGAGGGAATCTACATTCCATATTACCTTTATTTGCCCTGCGTCGGTCACAATCACAAGGGACGCACTCAGTCAATAGTACTTCAAAATTGCTAGTTTGGTAGGAATGTGGAATTGGTTTTGTCCCCCCCCATACACTTTTGTGTATAGTTTGGGAGGCACATTGATCGCTGAGATTTGGAACTTTGCGTTCTGCTACTTGTCTTGAGGATTTTAATGCAACAGAGGAGAAATGATCTCCGTTTCAAAAACCACATATTGGCACCTGACTAGAGCCTTGTTAAACGATATGGCTCTAGGGACGTATTACCAATATAAATATGCACGTTGAACAGTGCTAAATGTGCATGTCGTATAAACCGATCATGCGTTTGAAGTGTTGCTGCGCAAGGTGCCTTATTATCCATCTTTCTCTAAAGTACCGTGGGAGGCGGGTAGACATACCCGTGCCGTATAACGTTTCCACATACACACTGCACGTCTTGGAGGATTAATCAAGCTCTGCTCCGCATCTATATTGTTGCTTGTTTATTCAGACTTTCACTCCAGAAAGATAGGCGTTGTGGTTCACCAGTGATATGTGCCGTCATTGATGGAAACGAATCGCCATATTGATCTCCATTGCTCCGGCGCCCCACAATTGAGCCTGGGTCCTCTAAACAAATAATATATTTAGATGACTTCAGGGCATAGGGATCACCATATTATTGTTCTTTTGATATATCGACTGCTATCAGAAGCACGAAAAATAATAGAAGGATCTACTGAAACGATTAGTGGGAATATCTCAATACAAACTAAAGCATTCTTACAACGAAAATTGCTGCCGCAATTAATATGATCTCAATACCCCCGATAATAGCTTTCCCCCTGACTATAGCATTTTGGGACTACACAGAATACCATTAGTAAGTGCTTTGGATCCTGATGGCCTTATGCATATGCAGCCTGTGACTGATTGTTCCGTGAGGTTCTCTCAGATAAAAACGTAGTCCCCAGCCAAAGACTCTTGTAGCTGGATATAGCTGAATCAGAAATACATACTCTCCATGTTCTGAAGGTACCCACTGTTAACGTGTAAATCGCAGCACCTTGACACATACAGGATAATGGTTTTCCAAGTACAAAGAACCCAAACTTGGGATTCGTTTTTGGAGCATGTTGAAGACGGCTAGATGGAGATTAGAATATATCCGCGAAAGATTTGAATATTACCTACAAGAGTTGTGCAATGATTATCCCAAGCATCGAGAGAGCAAGCGATGTCCTCAGGTATCCAAGGAAGGTTCTCTCAAGGGCTGCCGTCAATTGTCAGTACAACTCTGGACAATTAATTATGGAATAATCTGCAAAGAGTTGTTCGATATGTAGGCTACGCCGAATTCGTTTGACGAAACATATAATTTATATGATCTTGGCAATATCCAACCTGCTTGAATTATATCTGATGTTGTGATACAATGGTAGAAGCAAAGTACCAGATGACTTGTGTGGATGCCTGCGCGGAGGAAAGGCTCCCGGACGCCGGACAAGGGAAAATCTAAATTGTAGAATTCACTCGAGTAATATCGAGCCGGGCAAAGAGAGGAGATGTTCCATACCTAGATGATCTCTACAGTTTTCATGGGCAACGACAACGCTGACTTGTAGTCTCCAGAATTTGGAGATCTTGTAACGTAAGCGATCAGTAATGGTCTGAGGCTCTCTAGATCTTATACTAGATACTCGTTGACGGGAGCTAGTCACACGGCGGTAATTGGTTTTTATTCTCTCGAGCTCGGTGGCTTCGATAGAAAGGGCATCTATCTCGTCTGTCGTTGCTCTCGTTTCTGAGTGTCTTCGGGTGGTATTTGCTGAATCTAGATGAGCTTCCTCTGGCTCCAGTAAGCTGCGTGGATTGCAGCTGCTGGCGGGTGTCTCAGCCATAATGGAGATGCAGATGCCAGATGGCAGTGGCAGATTTGGTTTGGTTTCATGCGACAGTCATGGATGTCTGTTCCCAGTCTTGTCGTCCGGTTCACTCCGTGCATTCAAAACCTGGAACGCCGCTCAACTGTTGGTAGGCAACATTGACGAACTAGCTCTTTCCTGGCTGAATGCGGCTGCTTGGTTGTGATGAAATATGAAGTTACATAAGCTAGGCAAAAATGGGGCTAGCAAGGTTTACAATACAGTGGGGAGTTGCGTTAGTACACTATGGAAACTATGGAAATACAGAACAGAACTTCAATTGAAACAACATGCTCCCAGCCATGATGATTAGATTATATCTTTTTCTCCAATGGGCTGATTCCGGCGCGCCCGGCCCCTCTCCTCATTTCTACAAAACCGGTACTGTTACCAAGGAGGATTGTTGCGATACGGTACTGGTACCATCAATGCAGAATATCTATCGCCTTGCACAGACGCACAACATCTATTCTACGAGCGTGGACATATAGTATCTAGCTCACGTTGAAGATGTTTCTTCGACCTGTTTTTTATTTCAATGGAATCCTATCAAGAGCTGAATGTTGATCAAAGGCGTAAAATCTTCCTAAAGCAGAAAAGTGGCGAGGCGGCCCGGCTCCCGTCCACATGGCGGGTGCTGAAAGCAGCCATTCTTGATGGACTTGAAGGCATTCAAATCAACGTGTTGTCACGAATACAGACTGGAATCTGCATCGTGCATCATGTACAATATTCTGATACCGCATGGCCAGGCTCGCCTTGCATCGTTTGCCTCCCGTTGCTGCTCCCTGCCAGCTTGACGCATCTCGGGTGCCTTTAAAGCCCCTAAAAGTTAATACTCCTCCTTTTGAGCTTCAGCAGAGATCACCAGCTGTGCCCTTTATGATCCGATGATTGAGAAATTTCGCTTGTCTATTGCCCTAGCAGATCTTTGCCGCTCTTCCTTATGAGTTACAGGGAGATGATGTCCTTGAAGGCGACCGTTGAGCTGGGTTTCTAGGCACAGAGGCTCGTGGTTCCGGACTCATTGCCAATCGTTAACTATGACCGGTTAGCCATACAGAACACGCCACTGGCTTGCAAGAGAGACGATTCAAGCCCGCAGATCGGTATGCTCGGCAGCTTATGCAGCAAGTGCTGCACCTAGTTGATTAGATCTGGCCCATCCTGTAAGGGTACTAGGCAGACTAAGTCACGTCAACGATATGTTCATATCCACTACCAACATTCCATTGATTCAGCCGCCAGGCCGCTGTTATCTTGTTGCCCGTATCACTCTTGTAGTCTTAGTCTTCATTATATTCCGGAACTTATTTTGTTTATCCGTTTAAAGATCGGTGGGTCAGAGATATATCACCTGAAGCCAGCTGATCTCCGGTCCCTTCAGAAAAGTCACTCTGACCCTACGAATATATAGATTGTGACCTTCCAACCAGCTTCACTTCTCGATTTATCGTCCTTAAGTACCGCCTCTCCTCTATTTTCGGTAATCATTACTTTTCAGAGAGCATTACAATCATTATTGGGTGGTCAATTGGTTAGATTCGTCACTTCACGGAAACTTCCACAGCCAATTCTCCTGTCTATACCATACAAAACTTAGTACGACGAGACTCTACATGTCAATCATTTCGACAATGGCAGATTCTCCAAACAGCCAGCGGAATGACCCTATATGGGATATCACAGCACATGGGGAAGACATGTCGGAAGAGAGATCTAGTGCAGATACGAGCACAACTCCAGCTTCCGAGATATCACCACCAGGTAGCCCTGCCCGAAAAAATGCTCCTTTGATTAAATCCGAGCCGAAGGCAAAGTCTCGTAACCTTGCCGCATCATTGTCATTGGAAGAGCAGGTTAGATATGCTCCAAGTATTTCTATACTATTAGAACTTCGCTGACTATACCTAGGTTTCTCTTCTCGTTGCGGCAGATTTTTGGAGATCAAAGTCTATACCTTCTAAAGGAATACCAGCGTTCAAGACTTCAGATGGGCCGAATGGAGCTCGTGGTGGAATTTTCACAGCAGGAACAAAGGTAAGCCACTAGGTCTAATATGTTGTGCTGCAACATGACCTAATTATGCAACCAGGCAGCCCTATTTCCATGCGGTATATCTTTGGCAGCGACATGGAATAAGAACATTCTCTTCCAGGTCGGTGAACACCTTGCCAACGAAGTCAAAGCAAGAAGCGCCCATGTTCTTCTGGCCCCAACTGTCTGTCTCCATCGGGGACCCTTAGGTGGTAGGAACTTTGAGTCTTACTCTGAAGATCCATACTTGACCGGAAAGCTTGCTGCTTCATATATCAACGGCCTGCAAGGCCAAGGCGTTGCAGCAACAATTAAACGTAGGAGCCTCGGTTGTAATCACGTGAAATATACTAATTGTGAATAGATTATGTGGCCAATGAACAAGAAACCCATAGGCTGACAATTGACTCAATTGTATCGGAGCGTCCACTTAGAGAACTCTACCTTAGACCGTTTGAGATTGCAATTCGAGATGCCAATCCTTGGGCAGTTATGTCATCTTATAACTTGATAAATGGCGTCCACGCAGATATGAATGACCACACATTGAAAGAAATATTAAGAGGAGAATGGAATTATGATGGGTAGATATATTTCGTGTTTTAAAAGTTGACTTACTAACCTTGCGTAGCTTGGTGATGTCTGACTGGGGTGGAACAAACTCAAGTGTTGCCGCTATCGAAGCTGGGTGTGATCTTGAAATGCCAGTTTCGGGCAAGTGGCGCGGAGAAAAGCTACTGAAAGCTGTGACTGAAGGTATAATTGAAGGTGGAAAGAGAACGTTTGTTAGTAAAGAGGCTATCGAACGAGCTGCAGCGAACGTTCTATACATGGTCGAACGAACAAGAGGATCCGATATGTCAGTCGAACCTGATGAGAGGGAAGACAATCGACCAGAGACACGCAAACTGATTCGAGAAGCTGGTGTTGAGGGTATAACTCTATTAAAAAATGAAGGGAATGTACTTCCAATCAAGCCTTCACAAACCAAGATTGCTGTCATTGGACCAAACGCCAACAGAGCAATTGCCGGAGGTGGTGGAAGTGCAAGTCTCAACCCATATTACAACACAATCCCACTAGACAGTATTAAGGCTATTCCAGGAAAGGAGGTGACATACGCCATGGGCTGTCACACCTTCAAATGGCTTCCCTTAGCTGCAGATTATTGTACGACGGCTTCCGGGGAACCAGGTGTCATATTAGAGTTCTTCTCCGGGGATAAATTCGAAGGTGAACCTGCTGTTGTCCAGCGAAGAGAAAATACAGATCTTTTCCTTTGGGATTCCGTGCCGAAAGAGGTTGCTAATGGCGCAGATGGGGCGATCCGGCCATGGTCAGTTCTTGCGAAGACCACATTGACACCACTCACCAGTGGGCTGCACACATTTAGTTTTTCTAGCGTCGGCCCTGGAAGACTGCTTGTTGATGGGATAATCAAGGTCGATTGCTGGGACTGGACTGAGCAGGGAGAAGCCATGTTCGACAATTCGGTAGATGTTCTGTTCGAGCTGCAATGTGAAGCCGGAAAATCCCTCGAACTTGTAGCTGAAACTACCAACGAAATCCGGCCTCTCAAGAAGCAAAAAAAAGAGATGGAAAGAGCCGGTGTCACTCATGCATATGGTGGTTGTCGCATTGGCTATAAAGAGGAGGATAAAATCGACTATTTACAGCAGGCAGTTGACACAGCAAAGGCCGCAGATGTTGCTATCGTGATTGTTGGACTTGACAAAGAGTGGGAGTCCGAGGGATATGACAGGAAGACCATGGACCTTCCCTCGAATGGCAGTCAGGATCTTCTGATTGAAGCAGTTTTAAAAGCAAATCCCAATACTATTGTGGTTAATCAATCTGGATCACCAGTCACAATGCCTTGGGAAGATCATGCTCCCGCCATAATTCAAGCATGGTACCAAGGTCAGGAAGCTGGAAATGCTTTGGCCGATGTACTATTCGGATTTGCGAACCCCAGTGGCAAGCTTCCCGTAAGTTCTCAATATCATCTCGAGAAGAAACATTCAGCTAATAACTCTAGACAACGTTCCCAAAGAGGCTTCAGGATAACCCTACTTACCACAACTGGCCTGGAGAAAACCTCAAAGTTGTGTATGGCGAGGGTCTTTACATAGGATATCGGCATTATGAGAGACTTGGAATCGAACCACTTTGGGCTTTTGGTCACGGCCTCTCATATACAAGCTTTACGTATGGCAAAGCTTCTATTAGTGCCACTACACTTCCAGAAGCTGGTCAGATCACAATCACGGTACCTATTACGAATAGCGGAAATGTTGATGGTGCCGAAGTAGTCCAGGCATACATACACGATGAGAAGTCCCGCCTGCCACGGCCTGAAAAGGAGTTACAAGCTTTTGACAAGGTTTTCCTCAAGGCAGGCGAGACCAAAAATGCAATTTTAACACTCGACAAATATTCCGTTGGTTATTATGATACGGAAATCCCTGCTTGGATCGCAGAGGAGGGAATATTCCAAGTTTTGATTGGTGCTTCATCTACAGATATTAGGTAAGTGAATATGAATTCCCAACAAATCAGTTGGCTAAACCAATCATAGGGATATAGTTTCATTTGATGTATTGGAGTCATTTACCTGGGTTTTTTAAGGGATAGAATTGAGACTTGCATGCAAGTACTAATATAGCAGTCTCACTGGGCAAATAGGGGTATAATATGGCGTATACTTTTACTCAACACGAATAATGTCCTATTTCAAGTTGGAAAACCGTATTCAGAAAGAATCTTATGATCTTCCAACAATTCTCTTGACAGTTGGTCGGGTCGTACTGAAGTGACGCAAACAAGTGGGCTCAAATTCGGAAATGTAACGCTCAATTTTAGAGAAGACACTCAGAAGTAGAGAATTTTGAGAACTCAAAAATTTTGCTCAAGCCTGAATTTGACTAATGCATACATCTCAAAACCTAATCTGTTCTGATTTCAACTTCAGAGTTGGAGCAATTTAGCGACTGAAAAGCTCACTCATCTTAAGGAAGGCTTACTCCTTAGTAAGCATAAAATCACTTCCGGCACACCACAATATTATGAAAGCCACCCACCGCTTTCCGAAATGTAAGTAGCTGGCCAGACCATATCTTGCCACGACTTATCTCCTTCCTTGACGAATTTCTTTCCCATTTTGTTCCATCTGTGCCTTATTCTCTTCTGTTCGGCTGCGTATATACTGGAGAAGTATTGAGTAGGAACGGAATGGCCAATCACCAAAATAATGAATTATTATAACCCACCTCGCTCCACGCGCAACCACTTTGTCGAACCTCCTTCCATCTTCTCGCGCCTTGTCGGGGCACTACCCAGCAATATCATCGTGCAGATTCAACGTCTCTGGAATCGAACAAACTATAGCCTGCTGTCTGATAACGCGGTGAAACTGCCACGAACATTGCGCCAGAAGCCCAGGAGCTGGGATGCACGTAGATTCCTGAATTTACCGAATCTTCTAGCAGTATCCTGGATATTGCTGCTTCTATGGGGTGAACGATGGGTTTTCGAGAGTAGTATTTCGTCATGCGAGTGGGGAGAGTGGGAAAGATGGGTGAGTTCTGAATTGGGAATAATCAAACAATTGCTGACGATTAATATAGCCACAAGAAGCAACCCCTCACCATTTGATCTTCCTTGCGGATCCGCAAATCATAGATCCGCATAGTTATCCTGGACGGCCATGGCCATTATCGACTTTCACATACTGGCATACGGATAACTACTTAAAGCGGAACTATATTCAGCTGCAGAAAGCTTTACACCCTGACACCATTTTCTTCTTGGGGGATTTGTTTGATGGAGGCAGAGAATGGAAAACGGCGCGTGGAAATTCGATTGATCCTGCTTGGGCGAATGGACAACGCCCTTCTGGTGAAGCGGCATACCTAAAAACCTGGGGGAAACGATATGGGGAAGATTTTTGGCTACATGAATACGACAGATTTGGAAAAATATTCTACAAGTTTTGGGATCTAGGTGGAGCGGAACCTGGGCTGGGTCAAAGAGGAAGAAAGATCATCTCGAGTCTACCTGGGAACCATGATTTGGGCTTTGGTGATAAAATCAAAATCCCCATAAGGAATAGATTTGAGACATATTTTGGAGAGGGCAACAGAGTCGATGTGGTTGGTAATCATACATTCGTTTCAGTGGATTCGGTCTCATTGAGTGCTGGTGGTTCAGAACATTCAGTGGAAGATATTACCCGACCAGTTGAGACTTTCCTATCAGGAGTACAATCCATTAAACGGAAAGCAGTAGCTCGAGAACTGAACTATCAATACGGCATAGAGAGCAAATTCCGATATTCTCATACCGTACAAGAAGCGGAAAAGGCCGACTACAACGATTTACCTAAATTGGATCCCGGAATTGGCTCCGCCGACTTCCCTACCATCCTCCTTACGCACGTTCCGTTATATCGAGACCCAGGAACCCCATGTGGTCCTAAGAGAGAACATTGGCCTCCAGCAACACCGCCAAAAGGTCAATCATCACCCGTAATCCCAGACCACAGAAATGCCATCTCAATATCCCGTGGATATCAGTATCAGAACGTTCTCAGCAACGCCGATTCAGTAAAACTCATATCTTCCATCGGAAATGTACGCTTGGTGTTTTCAGGCGATGACCATGACTACTGTGAAGTTGTGCACCCAACCGACAAGAACAGTGCACGGGAAATCACGGTCAAAAGCATAAGTTGGGCAATGGGAGTGCGAAAACCTGGGTATGTCATGCTCAGTATGTGGAACCCCGTCGGACCAGATGGAAAACCTTTAAGTACTTCGTCTGGTGATGGTCCTCATATCTCACCGACTGTACAAAGCCATTTATGTCTACAGCCAGACCAGCTAGGGATTTTCACGCGCTATGGCATTCTGATCGCAATCTCCCTACTCACCATCACCATTCGAGCCCTGCTTACAGCCACCCTCAAACTCACACCATTCTCTTCCTCTCCACAACTCCAGGCCGATGCTCCTTATCTCCCCATGACCCAGAAAGACCTCAAACGCCGCGATGACAAGCCCCCAACCCAACAATCCACCACATCAATAAACTCTGCCGCACACTCCAATTTAGCTCCGCGCTCTACAGCAGCGCGAACACGCAGCGTATCGCCTGCAAACGGCTACAGCCTACCCCAGCGTGAGGTGCGTTTCGCTGAACCACCACTCATCAGCCATATAACCAACGGGTGGACTCAAAATGCGTCTAAAAAGAGCGACGACTATGACTCTGACGGCCCCGAAGCTGCAACGAAACGAAAACCTCTGACCCCGGTACAGCTCGTCTGGCGCGAGATCTGGACCAGCGTGTGGCGTGTGACTTGGATTGCTATCCTCATGTATCTGTACTTATGGTGATGGTAAATGGTGGCTGGTGGGGGCCAAAAGAAAGACTGTGACAATGTATACCTAATGTAACCATATAAGACGCTACACACGCGAAGCATCTTTCGGCGTTTGGGTGGGATTTTCCAATGTATAGACAAAGGCAAAAGCCTAATGAGAAATATGCTATAATATCACCAGGCCCTATTTTTCTAGAAGAATGTTGTAGTGTCTGCTTTCCATCATGAGCTATGTGTGAACTACTATTACCCATATCGAGTATATATACATTTATGAAGTGTATAAAGAACAATACACCAGCAAGCCTTTTATGACAAGTCTCGAACCTTTAAGAAGAATAGGCAGTCACGGCGTAATTTTGTTTCTCTCTCTCTCTCCTTTCTTCAAACATTTCGGCTAACTATCCATTTTATAGTCCAATCCAGTCCAGTCCAGTACAATACAATGTTCAATGGTCTTCCCCGACAACCAGAGAGAGAGAGATAGACAGGATCGTATAAATTTATATTATCTGGGATTTGTCTGTAGACGGAGCAAAGAGAGATATATTTGTTTCAAGCAGCGCTAGCTATGCAATTAAATAAAAACCATTACATCATCCTATTTTTTACATGCTATTATACAGGCAAGGCCGTGGTCCCATGCATGCTTTTATCTATGCCAGAAGAAGAAAAAAGAAACCCTACCTATATGAAAAGTTTTCATCTCAGAATTGATATACCCGATTTTCATACCGATCCACCAAACGCCTTGCTCAAAAGCATTCAGATCTCGTCATACCTCTGCGTAAAGCTCAATTCGCCGGTTTCACAGTCTTATCGCTCCTCCACTGCCTGGACACCGTCGGTCTCTCGCTCTTCCGCGGAACAGGCTCGGCATCCGAATCTGTCCCTGCATCTGCAGCCATGCTATCCTCTCGTTTTAAAAGGCCTCTTGTCTCTTGGGCTAGTTTGCCGACGTTCTCAATCGTGAGCTGTTGCTGAGAATCGGCCCTCACTTTATCATGCGGCAAAAACCCATCTCCAGGACCGCACGCCAATCCTACCAATTTGTCATCTCTCAACGACAAGGCCTTTTCCTCAGCCTCGCTTCTCTTCTGCAAACGATCCCCTTCTGTCTCTGTACCCGGAAGAATAAGACGGTGAGAGTTCTGACGTTCCGCCAAGGAAGGTCTCGGAACTGCCCTCTCCAGTGTCGGTGTCGTCGTTGTGCTTGAACCACTCTTCGCACTGGGCGCTTTCATAACGCCGGGCCTAGACTCCTCCGTGCAATCGGGGTCTTGTGAGCACTCGCTATCAGCATAGTCGCTGCCTTTAAAAGTGGTGAAGTCACGTCGACTAGTTGCCCATTTGATGATCATTTTCTCAAGCGTTTTCCCTTTGACTGGCTTGGCGAGATAGTCGTCCATTCCTGCTTTCTTACACTTCTCCCTGTCGCCTTGGATGGCTGATGCTGTCATGGCTACTATGGGAATTTGTCTGGATGTGATCTTGTACGGCTCGTGGTGTCGTATCACATGCGTTGCGCGATAGCCATCGAGCACAGGCATTTGCACATCCATAAAGATAATATCAGGCTTGGGGTGAGTTGCGTTTTGCTGATCGGAAGCCAAAAGGTAATCGAGAGCTTCCTTACCATTCCATACCGCCGAGACGTGAAATCCAAGCTTCTTGATGGTTTTCAACGCTATTTGCTGATTTATAGCGCTGGCATTTATTAGTACTGACTTTGATTGGGGTATTATATTAAGTAACTTACTTATCTTCCACAAGAAGAATGTTTATCTTGGATCTTTCCTCGGGTGACAGTTCGGCATCAGGAGCTGGAGATTTGAGACTGAGCGAGCCTGGTCTTCGGGATCTGAAATCAGTTAAAATGTTCATTGAAGGCATACCAACTTCGTAGTCAGAACTGTTGCACGATACGCTCATTTCTGACTGTAATCTATCGGGTAGGCTTTCAATATCAATGAGCGCTCCATCTTGAAATTGTGGTTTATTGAAAGGGATGGTGAATGTTGCCGTGGTTCCATTACCCAAAGTCGAGTCTAGTGTGATACTCCCATGCATCAAATCAACAAGATTTTTACTGATTGTTAATCCAAGGCCAGTCCCTCCAAACCGTCTCGCGGTCGAGGAGTCGGCTTGGCTAAAGGGCTTGAAGAGACGCTTGCGGACCTCTTCCTCAATTCCAATACCCGTGTCTTCCACAACAAATTTTACCTCAAAGATATCAGATGTTTCTTTCTCCTTTATGACTGAAAATTTGACTCGTCCTTCTGTTGTAAATTTGATACTATTGGTTAAGAGATTGGTGATAATTTGTCGCACTCGCCCTGGATCACCCATGACGATCAAATCATTATCCAAGCCGACCTCAATGTTGGATTCGAATATGAGATTCTTTCGCTCGGCAGCAAAGCTAAGCATTTTGCTAACATCTCGAACAACAACACTGAGGGAAAATTGCACCTCCTCGATATCCAATCGACCAGACTCAACCTTGGAGAAATCCAGGATATCATTGATAACAGTCAGCAAACCATTTGCGGAGCGTTGAATATTTTCCGCGCATTCTTGTTGTTCTTCGTCTAATTCCGTATCTGCTAGAAGCTCAGCCATGCCTATCACTCCAGCAATTGGCGTCCGGATTTCGTGCGACATATTAGCGAGGAACTGACTCTTCAAGCGGCTTGCTTCCTTGGCCGCTGCTTCGTTTGCCAGGAGTCTTGTATTTTCTTTCTCTTGACGTTTCAGGGACTCCTCCCTAGCCTTAATCTCTGTAATGTCCATCGAAACCCCGATAACCCCATCGATGAATGCGTCATTCTGCTGGCCGCCACTTACTTTCTTGCCAAGAACAGGGACAAACTTCGTACTGTACCATCTCCCATCGATACAGTGCTCCCGAACATCCTCCAATATTTTCCCATTCAAGATATCTTCTATTGGTGCCAGTGATGGGGGTACGTCATCAAAGGGCATGTTTGAAGTAGCTCTGAAGACATCATATATGTTACTCCCAATATAGTTATCACGCGATGACTGGCGTGAATGATTGCTGCCATTTTCACTGCTACTACCACTATCCATATCCCATATGAAAGCACCTTCCAGCAGCACTAATTTGCGGTTTCTATCAACAGAAAAGAGAGTTACTTGAGCATGAGTAATCACAGAGAGAAGTTGCTGCCGCTAGGACTTGTTAGAAGATAATAAATAGTGAGTTGCTAGATCTTTTCTTACTAATCTCTTGGATAAAGATCGCGCTTCAACAGCCTCATGAACATCCGTACATGACCCAAACCATTTCTCAATGGCGCCTGTAGTCTTGTTTCTCATCCTAAAGTGTCAAGGCCATAGTTAGCCCTATGTTGATAATTTTGGAGAGGATCAAGGAATCCCCAAGTTATGCCTCAAGCATATGCATGCATTCCGTGCAACAAGTCAGAAAGAGCAGGGTCAACGAAGGGCTTTTGAATGAGACACTATATTCCAAGATAAACAACTCACGGGAGAGCACGACCCAGCATCCATCTCCATTCACCATCTTTACGCTGACATCGATACTCGGTGCTATAAGGATCCCCAGTCTCTAGGCAATGATGCCAATGTTTTGCACTCACGGATACATCTGTCGACAGCGTTAGACCCCAGATCAGTACAAGAATGGGAATTGCCTTGTTTTGAATATGGGTTGGGGTAAATCTGACCTTCCGGGTGAAATGGTAACTTCCATCCTTTTCCAAGAGATTGCTCTTGGGTCAAGCCAGTATATTCATACCTGGAAAACGTTAATCAATGCCATGGGCCACGGATAGCCAAACTTCGTGGCTGACGCGGCAAGTACAATAAGTGTCATTGATCATAACGCATGATGCATTCAAATAACTTAAAGAATGTAGCAGGAGGTTCAGTTTTGTCTGTGCTATGTTGTGGACTCCTATTTGAATGCATCACGAGATTTGATACAAACCACCTCAATTGCTCACTACTTGCAGTCGGCCACGAGTTTTGATCGACCCTTAGAGATATAAGAGTCCTTGATCTTTTCTTACCATCTCTCAGAAAACCAATCATGGT
>Ga0247734_1001148_pt1 | contig 20775 bp, 18 predicted proteins | sample UWRJL103311B2_FD_180933 | JGI IMG/M metagenome (GOLD analysis project Ga0247734, IMG submission 180933) | Plant litter microbial communities from Arlington Agricultural Research Station in Wisconsin, United States - UWRJ-L103-311B-2 | ecosystem: Environmental > Terrestrial > Plant litter >... | reverse complement strand
AGCGGTACGTTGAAGCTCGCCTGGACACCGAGATTGTCGTAGTTTCCGTATTCGACCTTGAACCTGCCGCTAAGTTCGTCAGTCGGATCGTTGGTGATGATGTTGATGGCGCCGCCGGTGGTGTTGCGCCCAAATAGCGTGCCCTGGGGCCCGCGCAGAACTTCGAGGCGCTGAATGTCCTGGATGTCTGTCATGCCGGTCGAAGGGCGCGGAATGTAGATGCCGTCGACATAAGTGGCCACGGCGGGGTCGTTCGCCAGGATCGGCTGCAGGTTGCCCTGACCGCGAATGGCCACGAACACGATGCCGTCGCCGCCCGCCGAACCGCGTCCGATCACCAGACCCGGAGCGTTCGCCTGAAGATCGACGACGTTTTCGACTTTCGCCGTCGTCAGCGCTTCCGAGTTGAGTGCCGTCACCGCGATCGGCGTGGTCTGAAGGCTTTCCGCAGTCCGGCGTGCGGTGACGATGATGTCCTCGATGCCGTCAACCGCTTTCGTGGGTGCTTCCTGGGCGTAAGCTGGCTGCCCAAGTGCAATAACCACGGCTCCTATCGCGATTCCTCCGAGAATGTCCGCTTTATTCATTAGATCCTCCCAACGGCTTTTATTTCCGCTCCGTCGTTGTGCGGCGCGGTGATGTCGTGGGGACCTATCCAAAGGATGGTGGCTTCCAAAGATATCGAACCGGAATTGACCCGACAGCGACAGGTTTTGGCCGTAGGTCGATACTTCCGGTCAGCCGGCCATTCAGTGGACCTGCCGCGGTAGGCTGCGATAGTCCTTCGGGGTGAGCCCCGTGGCGGCGCGAAAGGCTGCGGAGAAGGCGGAAGTACTGGAAAAACCGCAGCGCCAGCTGACTTCCTTGATGCGTACGTCGTCGCCGCGCAGCAGATCCTTCGCCAGGCCGATTCGGCTGCGCGCGACGAACTCGCCCAGACTTACCCCCGTGCCGTTCTTGAAGACGCGCGCGATATGACGCACGCTCATGTTGCAGTTGAGCGCGATGTCGGCAATTCCCAGCGGGGCGGCCAGATTCTCCAGGACGTAATCGACGATCTGGCGAACCTGGCGACCGTTACGCGTGTCCGAGCCGTCTGTCTCCCCCGCACCAAGGTGACGGTACAATTCGACGGTCATGCTCATGAGCATGGACTGGATCATGGTGGCGCTCGCGAAACCGGGCGAACGCAACTCCGCCGCCAGCGCCTCGAATAGCCGGCGCATCGCCGCATTCTGCAAATTCACGCAAGGGTCGAGGCCCACAAGCGGCCGCTCCCCATCGAACAGGGTATCGAGAAACTGCTCGCCCAAGGCCACGCAGACTAGGTGACGCTCCTGCAGGGCCGGTTCGCCGACATATTCGCGATGCGGCGGCATATAGAGAATATCGCCGGTGGGAATACACCGATTATGCGAGCCCAGCCGGATGAGGCTCCGCCGGGGCTGGCTGTCGAGCGAATAGTCGAGGTAGTGCTTTTGTGGGCTGAACGTTCCGCTGCAGGGCAGGACCCAGTTGAAATGGCGCACGTCTACGGTGGCGTCCTGAACGGTCGCCATTGCTTCGATGCAGAAGTCCTTCACGCCGAACCTTGCTTGTCCGGTCCAATCGCTCTCCGGTCGAAACATTGCCTCTCCGCCTGTTCCGTTTCTCTTGGGCCTTTCGATAGGCAGGTCGCCCCCGGGTCTTCTATCCGCCGATAGGTGCCGGGAGCCCCGTTCTCGACAAACGCTGGCCGTATGGAACCATAACGCAGGACTGGCGCACGTCGCCATAAATCTTGTGCGATCGACCAAGCAATAAATTGGAGAGGCATACCATGCAGACACAACCCGCCTCGTGGCGGCCTGCCCGATGACGGCAGCCTCGCAGCAAAGCAGGTATCCCTGGTACGTGCTGGGTGTGCTGACTTTGGCCCAGACCTGCCATGGGATCGACCGCGCGATCATCGGCCTGGTCCTGGCACCACTGGGCCGTGAATTCCATCTCTCGGACGGGCAGCTCGGGATCCTGGCGGGGTTTGCCTATGGTATATTCTTCGCCCTGGCGGCTTTGCCCTTCGGCGTTGCGGTGGACAAGTTCAACCGGCGCAACCTGATGACGGCGGCCCTGACGTTGTGGAGCGGGGCGACGGCATTGTGCGGCCTGGCCACTGGCTTCTGGAGCCTGCTGGTCGGCAGGGCTTGCGTGGGCGTGGCGGAGGCGGGCGGATCACCGACGGGCATGTCGCTGCTCAGCGACTATTTCGGAGAAGACCGCCGCGCGACGGCAATCGGCATATGGTATCTGAGTTCCGGAATCGGCCTGGCCATCGCCTTCGTACTGGGCGGCATGATCGTGCAGGAGGCGGGTTGGCGCTGGGCCTTCGTGGCGGCTGGTATTCCGGGCCTCGTGCTGGCCCCGCTGCTGCTGTTTACCGTGCGCGAGCCGCGGCGCGGGACCTACGACGGCGCGGTCGTCGCCGAGGTCGACCAGCCGCTTGGGCTGGTCCAGCGCATCAGGCTGCTGGCGGCCCAACCCGGCTTGCTGCTGTGCATCTTCGCTATCGTGCTGATCGCCGCCGGAATTTACGGAATGAGCACATGGCTCACCACATTCCTGATCCGGGTTCACGGCCTGCCGATCGCGCGGGCCGGCATGTTCATCGCGATCGCTTATGGCGGCCTCGGTTCGCTTGGCGGGTTCCTGGCTGGATGGGTCATCGACATCGTCAACCGTCGCCGCGGCGGTTTCGCGCCGGCGCGGACCACGCTGTTCGGTGCAGCCATACCGCTGCTGACCGCAGCGACCGGTATCGGCACCGTTCTGGTGAAGGACTTGGACTCGATGCTGGTGCTGTTGATGGCCTGCGGCTTTCTCAGCGCTTCGTACAATGGCCCGATCTACGCGGTCATCGTGACGATCGCCGGTCCGCGCTTGCGCGGCCTTGCCGTTTCGCTGGTCCAACTGGGCGCCAACCTCATCGGCGTCGGTGCCGGCACGTACCTGATCGGTGCGATCAGTGACTACGTTGGCGGCACCGAGGGCGTGGCCTGGGGGATCGGCACGGCGATGCTCTTCACGTTCGCAGGCGGCGTGCTGCTGCTGCTGGCGTCGCGATCGATCCGTCGCGCCAGCATGCGGTAGGCAAAAGAAAAAGCGGCCCGATCGTTTAGGATCGGGCCGCCTTTCAACATCGAGCCCCAGGGGCTTACTTTGCGGCGGCGCGTTCCTTGCGGCGTGCCTTGGCCGCTTCGATACCGCGGAACAAGGCGGTGGTGTTCCCGGCTCCGGCGTAGAACAGGACGAAGTGGGGAAGGAAATCCAGCTCCTCGTCAGTGAACTCACCGTTGATGAGAGCGCCGTTCATCTGGATCTCGACGAGGTCGGGGCGTCCGAGCATCGCGGTCGCGCCCAGCACGAGCAGGCGCTTTTCACGCATGGAGAAGACCTCGCTCGCCCACAGGTTCGCGAACTGGTTGCCGACGATTTCCTGGTTGAACGAGGAATCGCGGTAGGGCAGCGTCATTTCCGACGAGCCGGGGCCATAGACGGCGTCGAACGTCTTGAGGCCCTTGTTCCACTGTGCGTCGTCGATGCTCATGCCTTCTCTCCCATCACGTCGGCGAGGCCGACCACGGCATGGTCCGTCTTGCGGGTCAGTTCGACCAAGGGGACGGTGATGCCGTAGCTGCGGGCCAGGTCGATCGCCGCATCCAGGTCCTTTATCATCAGCGCGCGGGTATATTCGCGAATGGCCGCCTCTTGCGCGCTGGACTCCGGATCGTCGCGCACGGCGAGCATCAGCGGACCACCGACGCTATCGGAACTGGCATCGATGACTTCGCTCAACTGGCGAATGTCGACACCGGCGTTGCGGCACAGGATCGACGCTTCGTATCCGGCACGCAATCCGCCGAATACGATGACGTTGCGTGCGATCTTCGCCGCCATCCCTGCGCCGGGACCGCCCATATGCGCGACGAGCTTGGCGAAGCCGTCCAGCACGGGGCGCACTTTTCCGACCGCTGCGTCGGTTCCGCCGACGAGGCATACCAGGCCGTTTTCGCGGGACTTGGGCCCGCCGGTCACGCCGCAGTCGATCAGATCCACCCCGGCCGCGTCCGTCAGCGCCCGGATCGCATCGAGGTCGTCGATCGAGACGGTGGCGACCAGCACGACGCTCAAACCGGGGCGCGCCTGCGAGAGAACGCCGTCGGGGCCGGTGAGCACGTCCACCGTCTGCTTGGCATTGACGACCGCGATGATGACGACATCGGCCTGCCGTGCCAGTTCGGCCGGGGTCGTGACGACGGCCGGGACGCCTTCGAGCGTCTCGGCGGCATCAGGGCGAATGTCGTAGACGGCCGCCAACTGGCCGGTCCGGGCGAGGCAGATCGCGACACCCGCCCCGATCTGGCCGAGCCCTATAACTCCTGCTTTTCCCATTCTTGATCCTTTCCGCTATTGGGATGGTTTTTATGCAAGGCCAGGATCGTGACACGCCGCCTTGGCGGACGTCATCCTGTTATCCGTGATTGGCAGAATGCCGATACGATTCCGCGACTTCACGACATTTTCGGCTGCCAAGGCCAAAGGTTCGTCGCGGCGTCGCGGGGGTGTTCGTTGCAAGACTCGTCAGTTCTCTTTCCAGCAGATCTGCGATGTATTCGCGTAGTGCACCGTGGTCCGCACCGGGATGGAGTTCGCAATGCGCCATCATCGCCCAGGCCGCCGAAATGATGAAGTCGGCAAGCCTGAAGCGATGCTCCGGCAGGGCCACCGGGGCGAGGGAATGCAGCGCGGAATCGAGACTGCGACGCAACCGCACGTCCTGGGTCAGGTTGATCGCCGCGATCTTGGGATTTCTGCCTACCTCGGCCAGAAGCTCGGACATCAGTCGACGGTCCTCCGGGGAGGGCGTATCGGTCGCGATCCGCTTGATCCAGGTGCGAATGGCCGAAGCGTCCTGGCGATCCACCGCGGCCTGAAGTTTCTCGTCTTCGAGCCAGGCCACCAGATTCGCTTCGCAAATGGCGGCGACGATCTCCTCCTTGTTGGCGAAGTCCCGGTAGATCTGGCCGATCGCGATCCCGGAGGCCTGGGCGATCTGCGCCATGCCGGCCTGATGAAACCCCTTCTCGACGAAAATCCGGCGGGCACTGTCCAGCAGGTGCTTGCGGCGTAGCACGTAGCGTGCGGTTCGTGGCCGATCGGGGGCGTTCACATCTGCCATTTTTTCCATGCGACGGTTCCTGACGAGGTCGTGCGGAACACACACCACGCCCAACATCGGGGCGTACCTGTCCGAATGCGGGTAGCGAAACAAATTGGTCCGGCGCCAAGGCCCAGAGCCGCATTGAAGCTGCCACTGGCCCCACGCGATTTGTCGATCCACAAGTTGGGAAGCCTGCCTTCGGACAGGTCCGATGCCTGGACCGCAGCCACTATGTCCGACCTCAAGCGATGGATCAACGTCGCAACAGGGAGGGCCGGATATGCACAGAACTGCTTGCTTGCGGGCGCTTATCGCGTCGAGCGCAATGCCATTGGCGCTTACGCCCGTCATCGCCGCCGCGCAGGACGCCGATCCTCGGCAGGACACCGTTGCTTCCGCTTCTCAGGACATCGTGGTGACTGCCCGCCGCGTGGCCGAAAACATTCAGTCGACCCCGGTATCGGTGACGGCCTTCAACGCCGATACCTTGCGCCAGGCGACGATCCGCGACACGCAGGATCTGCTGGTCAAGACGCCGGGCGTGTTCCTTGCCGGTTCCGGCGGGCGGGAGAACACCAATTTTTCCATCCGCGGACAAGCCAAGGCGCTGGCCGGCAACAGCGCCGCCGCCGTCATCAGCTATTTTGCCGAAGTTCCTTCCCCCACCGCCGGGTCGAGTATTCCGACTTACGATCTCGGCTCGGTGCAAGTCCTGAAAGGGCCCCAGGGAACGCTGTTCGGGCGTAATACGACGGGTGGGGCGATCCTCTATTACCCGACTGCGCCCGGATACAAGGCCGAGGGCTACCTGCAAGGTACGTATGGCAACTATGATACGCGCCTGCTGGAGGGTGCGATCAACCTCCCGATCGTGGATGAAAAGCTGGCCCTGCGTGTGGCCGGCCAGTACCAGAAGCGCGACGGGTGGACGCGCAACATCGGTATCGGCCGGGATGCCGACGACCTCAATTCCCGTGCCTTGCGTGGCTCGCTCCTGTTCGAGCCGACCGACTGGATCACCAACACCACGATCGTCGATTTCTATCGCAATCGTTCCACCGGCGGCGGCTCGGTCCTCACGAACGTGTTGCCCGGACCCAATGCGCTTTCAGCGACCGGAACTTTGTCGGCCGCGCTCGCGCAATTGGCATTGCAGCGGCAGCGTGGTCCGCGGGTCATCGATTCCGATGTCGACGCCTTCGAGCGGGTCAACCGCTTCGGCGTGACCAACCGCACGGAAATCCACCTGGGAGACGATACCGAGTTCGTCAGCATATTCGGCTATCGCCACACGAAGATCGACTACTACTCCAGCGTCGATGGCCTGCCGACCCTGAGGTCGGACGGAACTGGCGCCATCCCCGCAGGCCTGCCGGTTACGGTCGTAGGCGGCCGCCAGACGTCCGACGTGGAGCAGTACACCGAGGAAGTGCAACTGCGCGGCAAGCTCTTCGACCAGAAGCTGGACTGGATCGTGGGCGGGTTCTACCTCGCCAGCGACCCGTCGGGTCCGAGCGGCACTTACATTCCGACTTTCATTCTGCCGGGCATCACCGATGCGCCGTTCAATTACAATTTCTATTCGGAACGCAGCAAGGCGCTGTTCGCCAACGTGGGTTACGATCTGGGTTCGGTGGCCGAGGGTCTGCGTTTCAACGCCGGTTTCCGCTACACCTGGGACGACATCACCGCTTGCGTCGGCAACGGCACCTCCTCGCAGCCACAAGCCACGCGGGCGGATTGCCGCAACGGTTCGCCGCTGATCCGCAACGCCAGCAACAACAAGACATCGTCCAAGGCTCCGACCTGGACCGTCGGGCTGGACTGGCAGGCGACCAGCGATCTGTTCTTCTACGCCGTGACGCGGCGCGGCTATCGGTCGGGCGGCATCAACGGTCCGACGTTGGCAGGCCGGCTGACGCAATTCCAGTCCTTCGCGCCCGAGAAGGTGACGGACGTGGAACTGGGCGTCCGCTCGGACTTCGAGGTCGGCGGGGTCGCCATCCGCCTCAACGCCTCGCCGTTCATCGGCTGGTACAGCGGCGTGCAAGTGCCGATTTCCGGCCTGAATACCCAGGCGACCTGCAGCCTGACCGCGCCTGGCGGAACCGATGCGCCCCGCTCGCCCGACGGCGACTGCACCGCGAGCAACGATCCGGCGGGCGGCACCCTGCTGGTCAACGCGGGCAAGACACGCGTCGCCGGCGTTGATTTGTCCGGGCGCATCTCGCCCACGCATACGCTATCGCTGGATCTGGGTGCGACGCTGCTCGATCCCAAGTCCCGCTCGCTGACGGTCCCGGCGCCGCTGCTACCTTATCTCCGGATCGCCGAGGTGCCTTTCAACCTCGTCGCCAAGACCACCGTGACGATCGGAGGCCGCTGGATTCTGCCGCTGCCGACGCACGTGGGAGAGGGCAGCCTTGCGGTCGACTACTACCATTCCAGCAAAGTGCGGTCCTCGGACAACGTGCTGCCCGCCTATGATCTCGTCAACGCGCGCCTGGACATCAGGCAAGTAGGCGGGTCCGGGCTCGATGCCGGTGTCTTCGTGCGCAACGTCTTCGACAAGAACTACCTCGCGTCCAGCAACGTCGGGTCCGCCCAGCTGGGCATCATGAGCGGCTTCTACGGCGCGCCGCGCACGTACGGGATCGAGCTGCGCTATCATTTCGGAAACTGAACGCGATCGCCTCGGACGGAAACGGAAAGGACGTAGAATGGCCAGGCTTGCGGACAAGGTCTGCATCATCACCGGCAGTGGGAGTGGCATCGGCCGGGCCAGCGCGCTGATGTTCGCGCGCGAAGGGGCGACGGTCATCGTCGCGGACATCCGCGGCGAGACCGCGCAAGCCACCGCGCATGCGGTCTGCGAAGCGGGCGGCGCTGCCTTGGCGATGACCGTCGATGTGGCGAAGGAAGCCGATCTGGAAGCCATGATCGCGCGGACGGTGGCGGAGTTCGGACGGATCGACGTGCTGTTCAACAATGCGCTTTACGTGAACAAGGAGCACGCGCTGCGCGACATGGATTTCCTGTCGTTCGACCCGGATATCTTCTTGGCGAACTTGCGCGTGAACGTCCTGGGCGCGGTGTTGGCGAGCAAGTTGGCGATCCCTCACATGCTGGAGCAGGGGCGCGGCTCGATCATCTCCACCTCGTCGGGCAGCTCGATGGGAGGGGACGTTACCGCTTACAGCTATGGTTCGTCCAAGGCCGCGCTAAACTGGTTCGTCCAGGCGATCGCGGCGACTTATGGGAAGCGCGGAATCCGCAGCAACGCCATTCTTCCCGGCCCGACCCAGACACCCGCCAAGCTGGACTGGTCGACCCCGGAAATGGACCGCCTGTTTCTCGAGGTGCTGAACACGCCTTTCATCGGCGAGCCCGAGGATATCGCGGCCATGGCTCTGTTCCTGGCTTCGGACGAATCCCGCTACGTCAACGGCATGCTCTATCCCGTCGACGGCGGGCAGAGCTGCACGGTGCCGTTCGTCGGCGTCACGCGGGCTCTGCTGCAAAACTGAACATCCGGCACAACGGCGAAAGGATAGATCATGGGAATCGAGATCGAGAACAAGGTCCGCGAATTCTGCGCGGCGTGGGGCGATGGCAGCGATGCGAGCCGGCCGGACGTCGACAAGATCCTGTCGATGATGGCGCCGGAAGCCGAATGGCAACTGTGGGTGCCGGGCGGCCCGATCGTGCAGGGACAAGCCGCACTGCGCGCGGAGATCGAGCGCCAGATGGCGTTCGCCACGAACAACAAGTGCAACGAAGTGAACATCCTGTCGAACGAGCGGATGGTGATGCAGGAGCGGTCCGATACCGCGATCATCATGGGCCGGCCTTGTCCGCACCAGATGGTGGCGATCTACGAATTCGACGATGATGGACTGATCGTGCGGTGGCGCGAGTATCTCGACATGGCCGATCTCACGCGGAAGATGGGGATCGACGAAGCGGCGGCGGGTGGCGCGGATGTGCCCGAACAGGCAGCTGCAGGCGCGTCAGCATGACCGCTTCTTCTGCTCTCAACGTCTACGACGATCCGGCCGTGGCGCGGATCGTCGCCTTCGTCGAGCAGGAGACCGGGGGCAAAGTCGTCGGGCTCGAGCGTCTGGTGCGGTGGCGACCGTCGTGGTTCGTCGACGTGGAGAGCGCCGGTGCGGTGCGCCGCTTCCACTTGCGCGGGCATCGGGGCGGCGACGTCTCGATATTCCCCGATCTCAAGCGCGAGGCGGACATCATCGCACTGCTTCACAAGCAAGGCCTGCCGGTGCCGGAGGTGCACGCCTATCTCGCGGATCCGCCCTGCATCCTCATGGAAGCCATAGCGGGCACGCGCGACTTTTCGGCGCTGGATGCCGCAACGAAAAGTGCGATCGGGCGGGTCTACATGAAGGCGGTCGCCGCGATGCATCGCGTGCCGCTGGAGCCCTTCGTCGAGGCCGGCGTGCACCTGCCCGTAAGCGCGGAAGAGGTCGCGATGGTCGGCCTGGACGCGTATATGGGCCATTACTTGCGCACCAAGAGCCGGCCCGAGCCGTTGATCGAGTTCGCGATCGGATGGATGCGACGAAACGTCCCGCGCCATCGCGGTGAGCGCGCCGGGTTCATCCAGTTCGATTCCGGTCAGTACCTGGTCGAAGACGGCGCGATGACCAAGCTCTACGACTTCGAATTCTCGATGATCGGCGATCCCTTGTTCGACATCGCCACGATGGGCATGCGCAACAGCTACGAGCCGCTGGGCGCGCCTTTGCCCGAGCTTGTACGCTATTACGAAGAGGCAACCGGCGAGCCGCTCGATCACGCCGCGGTCGTCTTCTATGTGCTTCAGTTCTCGGTGCTGGGCACCATGCAGTTTACCGGCACCGTAGGCCAGCCGGTCTCCGGCGATCCGCATTCGGTCTATCTGATGTTCGACTTGTCGCTGCGGCGATCGATCCTCCTGGCGCTGTCGGCGCTGATCGGCGTGCCCTTGCCGGAACTGCCTCCGCTGCAGCAGGATGCCGGTGAAAACGGCCCCTTGCTGGCCAAGCTCGCCGACACGCTCGCCACGCTCCCCGTCGAAACCGAAGCGGCGCGGGCGCACAAGGTGCAGGTCGCCGAACTCGTCGAATGGGTGCGCCGGGCCGACATCCACGGCGCCGATGTCGTGGCGCGCAACGTCGCCGACGTATCGGCATTCCTGAAACGCCCACTCGGCAATTGGAAGGACGCCGAAGCGGCGCTGGAGGCTTACGTCAAGACCGCCGGCCCGGACGAGGACGCGCCGATCTTCACATTGCTGGCGACCTTGGAGGGCCGCCGCCTGCAAATGTTCGGACCGACCGCGCTGGGCGAAGCGGCGATGCACGTCGTATTGCCGGATACGCGCGGTTAGGCCGGCTTAGAAGCGGCACTGCCGGTTTGCAAATTGCCGCTGGGCCGTGTTTTATCGGCGGGACGCGCGTTCAAGTCTAGTCCAGGCCCACGGCCGAGGCTGCTTCCCACCGCGCGCACAAGCGGCCATAGAGGCAGGCATGACCAACCCGACCACGCCCGATGCCGCGATCACGGGGTGCGCCGTCACGCGTACAGACCTTGTCGCAGGCGCACCGCGCACGCTTGTCGAATGCGATCTCGACGAAGGCGATTTCTCCGACCTCGACCTCAGCGGCGTGCGGTTCGAGCGCTGTTCGATGCGCGGGGCCGGCTTCGAGCGCGCGGTTCTGATCGGCGCCGTGTTCCACGGCTGCCGGGGCGGTAGCGCCTCGTTCGCGGGGGCGGACCTGACCGACGCGGCGATCGACGGGGGCGATTTCAACAACGCCTCGTTCCGCAACGCGCGGCTGACCTCGGCCCGGTTCGAGCGCTGCAAGCTGACCGGCGCAGACCTGACGAATGCGGGCACGATGGGCCTCGATTTGGAGGAGGTGCTGCTCGGTTACGCCAAGCTGCCGGGCATGTCGTTCCGCAAGGCGACGCTCCGCCGCGTCGATTTCTCCGAGGCGGACTTGCGCAAGTGCGACTTTCGCGGCGCGGTTTTCGAAGGCTCGTCGCTGCGCAACGCGACGCTGGTGGGCAGCCGCTTCGAGCAAGCAGACTTGCGCGGCGCGGACTTGGGCGGGATCGAGCTGATGGACGCGCGGCTGTTTCGCGGCGCCATGATCTCGCGCGACCAGGCGGCGGACCTGCTGGCGCAACTGGGGCTCAAGGTGCTGTGAGCGCGATCGATCCGCGCGCGCTGCTGACGTTCGCCGCGGTGTGCGAGGCGGGATCGATCAGCGCGGCGGCGCGCGCGCTCAACTTGTCGCAGCCTTCGGTGTCGAACACAATTGCGCTGCTCGAACGCCGGCTGGGCGTCGTGCTGTTCGAGCGGCGGCGCGGCGGCATCGCCCTCACCCATGAAGGCGAAGTGCTGCGCCGCCGGGCCGAGGCGCTCTCCACCCTGCTGGCCGACGCCGCCAGCGAGGTCGAGCATGCCCGCCACGACATCCTCGGCCCCTTGCGGATCGGCGGCACCCCCGGCGCGCTGCTGACGCTGCTGCCCGGCGCGATCATGCGGCTGGAGCACGCGGTCGGCGATTTTGCGCTCAGCGTGGTCGAACGGCCCGACGAGCAACTGCACGACATGCTGCGCACCGGCGCGATCGAGCTAGCCTTCGTCACCACCCGCATCGAAAGCGTGCCGGCGGACATGGTCGAAGTGACCAGCGGCAGCGATCCCTTCGCGCTGATCGTCGGCCCCCGCCATGCCGACTTGCCCGAGCGTGTCTCGCTGCGCGAGGTCGAACACTACCCCTGGGTCCTGCCCGAGGCGCGCGGCGCGTTCCGTCGGCAGGTCGACGCGCTGTTCATCGCCGCCGGCGTCACCGTGCCGCGCACCGCGATCCGCTGCGATTCGCTGCTGACCACGCGCGCCATCGTACGTGAGACCGATCGGGTGACGGTGCTGCCGCGTACAGTCGCGCTCGACGGGCTGTCGGCCGGGTCGGGCGATGCCTCGATCCGTGCGGTGGCGATCGAGGAAGCGGTGTTCGAACGCAGCGTCGGCGTGGTGCGCCTCGGCGCCCGCCCGCTCTCGCCGTTGTCGCGCGCGCTGCTGGCGGCCTTGTCCGAAAATCCATAGTTAAAAACTATACCAAATCGAAATATCATTATTTTACTTGGGGTCTTATGATGCGCTAGACGATGCTCAACACGAGAGAATAACGGGAGAGAACGATGCGGACCCTGATCCGTCAGGTTGCCATTTTTGACGGTACGGGAACGCCTGCGCAAGCCGGTGGGGTGCTGGTCGAGGGCGAGCGTATCGCCCGCGTCGTGCTCGGCGAAGACGCGCTGGCGGGCGAGACCGCCGACCTCGTGATCGACGGCCGGGGCCTGACGCTGATGCCTGGCATGATCGATTCCCACACCCACCTGACCTGGGGTTCCTCGCTCGAGAAGATCTACCACCAGTTCATCCTGCCGCCCGACGAGTTGAAAGTCGCCGCCTGGCGCAATGCGCGGGTGCTGCTCGACCACGGCTTCACCAGCCTCTATTCGGCCGGCGCGCTGGGCGACATGATCGAGCCCGAGCTGGCTCGTGCGATCGAAGCCGGCGACACGCCCGGCGCTCGCCTGATCCCCTCCACACTCGAACGCAGCCCCGAGGGCGACGACGGCGTCGACACCGGCGACGTGTTCAACGGCCGCGGCCCCGATGCGATGCGCAAGTTCGTCGCCTATTGCGCGGACGAGGGCGTCAAGTCGATCAAGCTGGTGGTCTCGGGCGAAGATGCGCTCAAGCCGAACAGCGCGATGGACGTGCTCTACACCCGCGAGGAAATGCTCGCGGCGGGCGAGGCTACGCGCGAGGCGGGCCTGTGGATCGCCTGTCATACGTATTCGCCCGAGGCGATCGCGCTGGCGCTCGATGCCGGCGCGCGCGTGCTCTATCACTGCTCCTTCGCCGACGAGGCGACGGTGGAGCGCATGGCGGCGGACAAGGACACGTTCTTCTACGCGCCGGGACCCGGTGTCTCGGTCGCCGCGCTGGAGGCCAACCCGCCGCCGCACGTCGACATGACGCACATGAAGGCGAGCGCCGCGGTGCGCATGGAGCTTGAGGCCAAGCTGATCCCGCAGCTCAAGGAACGCGGCGTGCGCGTGCTGATCGGCGGCGACTACGGTTTCCCGTTCAATCCGCACGGCCGCAACGCCCGCGATCTTGAACATTTCGTCACGCACTTCGGCTACACCCCCGCCGAGGCCCTGCGCGCCGCCACCCAGTACGGCGGCGAACTGGTCGGCCTCGAGGTGGGCGTGGTGAAGGAGGGCTTCCTGGCCGACCTCCTGCTGGTCGACGGCGATCCCACGCGGGACGTCACGATCCTGCAGGACAAGGATCGCCTTGCGATGATCATGAAAGGCGGCAAGCTCCACAAGGCGCCCGCTATTCTCGATGCGGCGCAAGCCGCGGGCTGAACCGAACCACGAGGACTGAATAATGTCGTACGACGTCGTCGTCGTAGGCTGCGGCCCTGTGGGCGCGCTGGCTGCGAACCTGCTTGGCCGCAAGGGCCTGACCGTGCTGGTTCTCGAACGGGAACTGGAACACTACCCGCTGCCGCGCGCGGTGCACCTCGATCACGAAATGATGCGCCTGTTCCAGTCGGCCGGGGTGATCGACCGGGTCGAGGGCGACATGATCGCCACCGACGGGCACCTCCACGTCGGCGCTGACCACGGCGTGCTGCGCTACATGGGCACCGCCGGCAAGCCGCGCCCGTTCGGCTGGGCCAACGACTACTTCTTCTACCAGCCCGAACTCGAAGCGCACTTGCGCGCAGGCTTCGCGGAGCTTGCGAACGTCACCTTGAAGACCGGCGCCACCGTCACCGGGTTGGAGCAGGAGGGCGACCGCGTCACCGTCTCGTTTGACGAAGGCGATGGCGTGCAGGCTGTCTCGGCCCGCTGGGTGATCGCCTGCGACGGCGCCCGCAGCGTGGTGCGCAAGGCGCTCGGCGTCGCGCTCGACGACCTCGATTTCGAGGAGCCGTGGCTGGTGGTCGACGCGCAAGTCCAGGGCCCGGTCAGCTTCCCGCCGATCGCTGGCGTACCCGCGGGCGCGGACCTGCAGCGCCTGTCGGTGATGATGTGCGATCCCGCGCGCCCCGCCACCGTTGTCCCCGGTCGCCGCGACCACCGCCGCTGGGAATTCATGCTGCTACCCGGCGAGGACGACCAGGCGATGATGGAGCCGGCCAAGGTCGCCGAACTCGTCGGCGCTTGGATGGCCGACGTGCCGCACGAGATCGTGCGCGCCGCGACCTATCGCTTCCACGGCCTCGTCGCGCACCAGTGGCAGGTCGGCAACGTGTTCCTGGCGGGCGACGCCGCGCACCAGACGCCGCCGTTCTTCGGGCAGGGCATGTGCCACGGCCTGCGCGACGTCGCCAACCTTGCGTGGAAGATGGACGCGGTGGCCAATCAAGGCGCTGCCGCAGCGATCCTCGACACCTACCAGGGCGAGCGCGATCCACACGTGCGCGCGGTGATCGGCGCGGCGGTGGCCGCCGGCCGCTACATCTGCGAGCTGGATCCCGAACTCGCCGCGACGCGTGACGCGCGCATCCGCACCGAAGCGCTCCGCAATGCCGGCGAGACTGCGCACGACCTGATCCCGGCGATCCGCGAGGGCCTCGTGCTGGCCGCCACCCCCGGCGCGGGCGAGCGCTTCGTCCAGCCGATCCTGGCCGACGGCAGCAAGCTCGACGACCTGACCGGCGACGGTTGGCGCCTGTTCGTGCGCGACGATACGGTTGTCGGCGCGGCGCCGGGCGTCACCCGCATCGTCTCGACCGCGCTGGCCGACAACGACGCGATCGCCGCCTGGCTCGATCGGCACGGCGTCGACGCGGTGCTGGTGCGGCCCGACCACTACGTCTTCGGCAGCGCGTCCGACAGCGCCGAGGATTTGCTCGCCGCCCGCGCCGCCCAGCTTTTCAGCCACCGGGAGCTTGCCGCATGACCCTTTCCCTCGCCCAGGCGCAGGCCATAGTGGCAGGCACGCTCGCCGAGGCGCGCAGCCGCGGTTCCAAGCCGCTGGCGGTGATCGTGCTCGACGCGGGCGCGCATCCGGTCGCCTTCGCGCGTGAGGACGGGGCGAGCCTGTTCCGCTTCGACATCGCCTGCGCCAAGGCCGAAGGCGCCGTGGGCATGGACGCCGACACCGCTGTTCTGGCGACCCGCGCCAAGGGCAACCCGGTGTTCTTCCAGAGTGTCAGCGCCGCGGTCGGCGGGCGGATCGCCTTCTCGCCCGGCGGCGTGGTGATCCGCGACGATGCGGGCGCGGCGATCGGCGCGGTGGGCGTGAGCGGCGATACCGGCGAATGCGACGCTGAATGCGCGCTGGCGGGCATCGAGATTGCGGGACTTTCCAAGGAGATAGTCGCATGAAACTGCGCAGCATCGAACTGGCGCTGCCCGACCCGGCCGCCGCCGCCACGTTCATGACCGAGGTATGGGGCATGGCCCCCGCCGAAGCCGTCGGCACCACGCATTACTTGCGCGGTTCGGGCGCGTACCCGTACCTCGTCGCCTTCGATGAATCGGCTGACGAATACGTCCGCTCGACGACATTCCTGTGTTCCGCCAACGAGTTGGAAGGCATCGCCGGCCGCGTCACCGCCGCTGGTTGGCCCGCGCGCCCGACCGTCAGCGAGGACCTTGGCGGCGGGCATGGCCTGCTGGTCGAGCTTCCCGAGGGCGAATTGCTGCGCTTTCTGGTCGATGCGGGCGAGGTCGAGCCGATCGCCGGGCGCGATCTGCCGGTGAAGCTGACGCACGTCGTGTTCAACTCCGCCGATGCCGAGGCTTCGGGCCTCGCGGTCGAGGAAGTGCTGGGTTTCCGGGTGTCGGACCGCACCAAGGGCATGGTTTTCGTGCGCTGCAACGACAGCCATCATTCCACCGCCTTCGCCCGCGCCGGGATCAGTTCGCTCAACCACATCGCCTTCGAAATGGAGGACCTCGATGCGGTGATGCGCGGGATCGGACGGCTTAGAGATCAATCACTTACGCCCGCATGGGGGCCCGGCCGCCACGGCCCCGGCGCCAACGTCTACGCCTATTACATCGCCCCGTTCGGGCCGGTGATCGAGTTCTCCACTGCCGTCGAGAAGGTCCCCGAGGACTACCAGGCCGGCAACCCCGAGGACTGGACCTGGCCGGAAAACCGCATCGACCAGTGGGGTATCTCGGACAAGGATTTCAAAGGCTTGCGTAGCGCCGAGGAGCGTTTCCGCTTCCGCCGCGACTGGCAGCCCGCACCGCTTTGACCCGCACCCTTTGACATCGACCGCCGCCGCCGGAAACGGCGCGGCAGGGGAGTACCACGCATGACCCAGTACATCAGTTTCGAACGCCCCGACGGCTCCGCCAGCTTCGGCCGGCTCGACGGCGACACCGTTTTCGACCTTGGCCACAACGACACCAAGGGCCTTGACAAGGGCACCGACGCCGCAGGCCGGGGCACGGATGCCTGGCTCAAGGACGTGCTGACCGGGGACCTTGCCGCTTTGCCCGTCACCGGCACTTTCGCCCGCGGCGAGGTCACTTTGCTGCCGGTGATCCCGAACCCCGAAAAGATCCTGTGCGTCGGCCTCAACTACGCCACTCACGTCGCCGAGACCGGCCGCGAGCAGAAGGAGCATCCCGCGATCTTCCATCGCTGGGCCGACAGCCTGATCGCACACGGCGCGCCGCTGGTGCGCCCGCCCGAAAGCGAGCGCTTCGATTACGAGGGTGAACTCGCCGTCATCATCGGCAAGCCCGGCCGCCGCATCGCGCCTGAAGACGCGTGGGACCATGTCGCCGGCTACGCCGTGTTCAACGACGGTTCGGTGCGTGACTGGCAGCGCCACAACATCCAGTTCACCCCCGGCAAGACCTGGCCCGGCACCGGCGGCTTCGGCCCGCACTTCGTCCCCGCCGCCGACGTCGAAGACCTCGCCTCGCAGCGCGTGCAGACGCGCGTCAACGGCGAGCTGGTGCAGGACCAGCCGATCTCCGACATGATCTGGGACATCCCCACGGTCATCGCCTACTGCTCGACCTTCACCGACCTCAAGCCCGGCGACGTGATCGCCAGCGGCACCCCCGGCGGCGTCGGCGACAAGCGCAAGCCGCCGCTCTACCTCAAGGCGGGCGACACCGTCGAAGTGTCGATCGGCGTCATCGGCACCCTCACCAACCCTGTCATCGACGAAGCCTGACCGCTTCCAAAACCTAAAAACAAGCCTTCTGGGAGAGACCATCATGACCATCCGCAAGATCGCGCTGCTTTCCGGCATCGCACTCACCGCAGTCGCAACGCCGGCGTTCGCGCAGAACGCCAGCGCTCCGGCCGAGGCCCCCGAGGCTTCGGGCAACGACATCATCGTCACCGCGCAGCGCCGCGCCGAGAAGGTGACCGAGGTTCCGATCTCGATCACCGTCGCCAGCGCCGCGCAGTTGGAGCGCCAGCAGGTCAACACCGTCAACGACCTTGCCCGCATCGCGCCCAGCCTCGAAATCCAGGCGGCGCCAGGGCAGAACACCGGCGGCGGCGGCTCGATCCGCGGCATCGGCACGATGACCTTCTCGCCCGGTGCGGTCGCCTCGGTGGGCGTCGTCGTCGACCAGGTGAGCCAGGGCAACGCCAACATCTCCGACTTGTTCGACATCGCCCGCGTCGAAGTGCTCAAGGGCCCGCAAGGTACCCTGTTCGGCCTGACCACCTCGGCCGGCGTCATCAACATCACCACCAACGCGCCGGTCTTCGGCGAGTTTTCCGGCCGCGTGCGCACCGAATTGTCGGACGCGGGCACGGCGGGCGCCAAGTACGGCAACCAGGTGGTGCAGGGCGTGGTCAACGTGCCGCTCGCCGCGAACGCGGCGATGCGCATCTCGGGCGTCGCCAACTTGCGCCAGGGCGTGAACCGCAACGCCACCACCGGCGACCTCAACGACACCAACCGTTACGGCGTGCGTGGTCGCCTGCTGTGGGAGCCGACCGACCGCATCACCGTCAACCTCAACGGCGACTATGCGCAGACCCGCTTCAAGAACGGCGGCGACTTCTTCACCTTCGTCAAGGCGGACCCGGCGATCACCGCCGAACTCGCGAGCTGCGGCGTCACCGTGGGTGAGGGCAATTCGAACTATTGCATGGACGACAGCTTCACCGGCAAGAGCAAGGCCTACGGCGGTTCGGTGCAGGTCGATTATGCTGCCGGTCCGTTCACGCTGACCGCGATCACCTCGCTGCGCAAGTCCGCCGATACCGGCTTCGGCGCTGCGACCAACGTGTTCCGCGGCGATACCCTGCCGCTGACCGTCGCCAACGACGCGGTCAATCGCCACATCAGCCTGTTCACGCAGGAATTCCGCGTCAGCTCCGCCGCCGGCTCGCCGATCGAGTATACCGTGGGCGCGTTCTATTCGAACCAGAAGCAGACCCGCGATGCCGAGACGGTGACGGTGACGCTGCCCTTCGCCACCATCCCCTCGACCACCCCGGCGCTGACGATCCGCGACGAATCGCTGGCGTTCTTCGGCCAGTTGACCGGCCACGTCAGCGACAGCTTCCGCCTGATCGGCGGCGCGCGCTACACCACCGATCGCCTCTCGCTCGACATGCAGAACGCCGACACCGTGCTCGACGTCGCCAAGTTCTCGTGGCGGCTGGGCGCGCAGTATGACCTGACGCGTTCGACGATGGCCTATGCCACCGTGTCGCGCGGGTTCAAGGGCGGCCAGATCGCGGTGCCGAGCGACGGGCGTTCGCCTTACGTCGTCCAGCCCGAAATCCCCACGTCCTACGAACTGGGCTTCAAGTCGACGCTGTTCGGCGGCTGGGTGGCCGACGCCAGCCTGTTCTACATGAAGATCGACAATTTCCAGGCGCAGAGTTGCACGATCAATTCGTCGAGCGTGATCTCGTGCGACCAGAAGAACGTCAACGGCGTGAAGACGCGCGGCGCGGAACTGAACTTCTTCGGCAAGGTGTTCGACGGCCTCTCGCTCAACACCGGCTTCATCTACGCCAAGGCGACTTATCCCAAGACGTACATCGGCGCCGACGGCACCGACATCGGTGGCAGCCAGCTGGCTTACTCGCCGCGCTACAAGTTCACGCTTTCGGGCGAATACACGCAGGACTTCGGCGATCGTTTCGCCGGCTTCCTTGCGGTCGACACCGTGTGGAAATCGCGCGTCCGCTACGAGGAGAACTCGTATTCCGACACCACTTTCCGCCCGCACTGGACGGTGGGCGGCCGGGTCGGCCTGCGCACGCAGGACGAGCGCTATTCGGTGGCGTTCTTCGTGCGCAACCTGTTCAACGTGCACGAGCCTTCGCTGATGCAAAGCTCGTTCCCCTATGGCGCCGATGCCAACGTCGGCGCGATCTACGGGCCGCAGTCGTACCGCAACGTTGGCGTCAGCCTCGACGCCAAGTTCTGATACTGATCGGCGGGGATCGCACGCGCGGTCCCCGCTACGCCATCGCCGGGAGAATGCCATGTCGACACGGATCGACCTGCAGCAGATGCTGCGCCGCGAACAGGCCGTCAGCGCCGCGATCAACGCGGTGCTGAGCGCGGTGTTCTTCGCGCTCGTTTTCGGGCTGGCGGCGCGGCCGCTGGCGATGGGCGCGCCCGATCGCTTCGCGCTCGATTTTCTGCCGCAAGGGCTGATGGTCTCGCTCATGGCCTCGCTGGTGCCCACGCTGCTGATCCGCGCCAAGCTGCGCAAGGCGGGGCAGGGGGCGTTGGTCAAAGTCGCGCCGATCGTCGTGCGGGGTGTGCTGATCGGCCTCGCCTCGGCGGCGGTGCTGGCGGCGCTGGCGCTGCTCGGGCCGGTGCAGGCGGTGCCGAGCCGCCCCGCGCTGGCGTTCAAGATCGTGTATGGCGCGCTTCTCGGGCTTGCGTGCACGCGAGCAGCGGTGTCCTCCTTGTTCGCACGAGCCACGAGGGAGCAGGCCGCGTGAACGATACCATCGCCAGCCTGGGCACGCGCCTGGGCCCCGACACGCTCGCCGCGGTGCGCGCGCTTTACGATGCCGAGCAGGCCCCGCGCGCCGCCGCGCTCGCGCCCGTGGCGGTCGACTGCGTCTATGGCGACCACCCGCGCCACCGGCTGGACCTCTACCGCGAAGGGGAGGGCGAGGGCTTGCGCCCGGTCCTGCTGTTCGTCCATGGCGGCGGGTTCCTCGTCGGCGATAAAGGCGGGGCAAGCGGTTGGGGCAATGCCCATGTCGGCCGCTGGGCGGCGGCGAACGGGATGCTCGGCGCGGTGATGAACTACCGCCTCGCGCCTGCCGACACCTGGCCCTCGGGCGCTGAGGACGTGGCCGCTGCGGTCGACTGGCTGCGCGCGAATGCTGCGCAGCATGGCGGCGACCCGGAGCGGATCGTCCTGCTCGGCACTTCGGCCGGCTCGGTCCACGTTTCGGGCTTCCTGAAGCTGCGCGCGGACCACGCCGATCTCGTCAAGGCGGCCGCGCTGCTTTCGGGCCTCTACGGCTTCACCCCGCTCGACGAGCGCGACACGCTCTACTACGG
>Ga0247734_1001147_pt1 | contig 20789 bp, 15 predicted proteins | sample UWRJL103311B2_FD_180933 | JGI IMG/M metagenome (GOLD analysis project Ga0247734, IMG submission 180933) | Plant litter microbial communities from Arlington Agricultural Research Station in Wisconsin, United States - UWRJ-L103-311B-2 | ecosystem: Environmental > Terrestrial > Plant litter >... | reverse complement strand
ACCTCGTTATGGCTTTCGACGGCTGTCCAGACCTGGCTGTTGACAAAATTCCAAGCAATATCTGGTGATGCAAGATCAAGCTTGATAACGAGGTTCAAACGTACGATGGAAACGCCGAGGACGCTGGGAGTTTGTTAATATTCTTCATGTCTCGTAGTATCATTGGGAGACCTTATAATGCTCCAACAATGAAAATGGAGGATATAGCTAGCTTCTGCGCCATCTGGAGTTGCAGACCCCAAATGAAAGGCATGGGGAGAATAATGATTGCCGCATCGGTAATGATATTGGGGATTGAATTTCCGTTAAAGAATTGGTTTAGGACCCCGCACTTGAACGTCGCCAATCTTTCCGGTGGAGTTGCTGGGTCGGAGCGTTCCCGGAAAGCGCTGACTGGAAGACACTGGAAAATGGTCACGAGAAGCTATTGACCGGTTAGTTGTCCCATTTGAACATCTGGGCGTTGCGCATGAGACTTACCACTGCGATACCCCAGCGGGTGACCATACCCCAAAGGATGTAGATGGGTATTCTAATATTCTTCGAAGCCTTAAAGATTCTCCAGCAAAACAATAGTATGGAATATTTGATGGTGGTGATGATGACGGTGTAGCAGATTTCGGCGATGAATAGTCCTTTGGCCCAAACTGTTGTAGCATCTAGCTTTGCGACCCAGATATATTTTCCAAGGCCATGGGGAACCACTGCACGCTCGTCAGTCTTGCATACAGAAGTTTTGATATCGACTTACTCCACCAGAGAGATGTAATCAAGATGACCAAAGAGCCGAGCCAGGCTGGAATCATCAGCCAGTCATCCCACCAGATCGGCATCCTCGTTATTTTCCGGCATACAAATCTGAGAATCAAAGCTATCAATGCTACAACGAACGTCGAGATATTGACACCCACCATCCTAGGCACCTGGGACTCGGTGAGGTCCAGGCCTTCTGGTGGAGGAGGCATTCCCATTTCCGCGTACGTGATAAGGACTTTGCGAATGCTGTGTTGCGTAGAGAGTCGGTTCCGAATACGCGTACAGTTAATAACTGCAAATGAGATTCAAAAAGAAATAGAAAGAGGCTCATAGATGTACTACTGTACACAAGGTCCGTTTAGATTAAAGCCATCTAAATGCTACAATTCGAAGGGGCAGATGCGCCAGTACTGTACGCATTTGAGTCGCCATATCGCAGCATAATCCTAAGGATTTAGTTAGCGAATGTTTCGAGGCAAGCATGGTTCAGTCTGATAAATCTTACTCCGTATAAATCCTCCAAATAGTAAAAGTTACTGTCCAGGGGATACGACGCACGACAGGGTTTAGGAACTGTTGGCACAGCCGGGGATGGCTCCGTCTGCATGAATATGTGAATATGATAGCTCTCTTACAGGGCGAGCCATCCTATATCCAACATATGCTTTTCTTTATGAGGGGGTACATCGCCACGTGTGAATATATTGGCAAACCCATCAACGAGTTTCCATGTGCAGCAAGCACTGTTGGTTTGCAAAGCTGCTTTTAGTCCACTTTGCCACACTTCTGCACATCACCTACGCCCAGCTAATTCACAATGCAAAACATCCTTTATACTTTGTCTCTGGGCCTGGTCCTTATCATCTTCGCTGTCACCGTCGACTCTACTCCTATTCAAAGTGCGCCTTTACCAGATACTACCTATACTTGTCCAGACTCGAACGAGATGTCCAAGCCTACCATCGTCATGTTCGCCGGTGCGTTCCACCAGAAGGAGCATCTCAAACTTGTTCTCCCCCTTCTCAAGGCGAAGGGTTACCCGATCATCTCAGAAACTCTAAGTACAGTCAACAACAGCGCCGTCACCCTCACGGATGACATCGCGCAGATGCATGGCATTTTCACTCCGCTGTTCGCAGAGGACAAGGACGTAGTTCTCGTGATTCACTCTTACGCCGGAATGCCTGGCAGCGCAGCTATCAAGGGTATCAGCAAAGCCGAGCGTGCCTCCAAGGGACTGCCAGGAGGCCTAATCGGCGTCGTCTACGAAAGTGCTTTCATTCCAGCAGAAGGTGTGTCACTCGTTGATATCATCGGCGGATTCGCGGCTTGGCAACACCCAGATGTACGTCGTATACTTTGATTTCTCGTTTCCTGCGATGGTGAAAAGCTCGCTGCAAAAATAAACCAAAAGCAATCCCACTAACTAATCCGCAGTATAACACCGGTCTCCTCGGTGTCGCTCAGCCCATCCCCATCTTGTACAAGGACGTCCCCGACCAGCTCGCACAGTGGGCTGCTACCATCTTCCAGCCTCACTCTCTGCTCTCTGTCACAGACAAGTCGGGCCCCATCGGCTATCAGGATACTGGCTACACGGGTCGGCTCGCGTACATTCGCACCGAGGGCGACCAGGCCATTCCCGCCGCTGGCCAAGATGCTATGATGCAGGGCAGCGGTGTCAATTTCTTTGTCGAGAAATACGATACCGGCCACAGCCCGTTCCTGTCTCACCCGGAGATGCTGGCTGAGACACTCGACAAGTTGGCCAAGTCGTTTATTGAGTTGAAATAATCTCCATAATCACTTCCCAATGAAAAGTCTTTGAATAGATAATGATTTATGTCATGACGGCATATGGCTTTGGTTTTGGGGGTAACCGAACAGGTTAGCTTAGCATTGTGATGGAGGAAGTGGCTTTCTTTTAACATGTATCCCCAAATCCGTATAATTTCAAAAACAGATTTTTACTTCCTCTTTCTTTCCCATTCCTGCATCTAGCTTCCAGTCTCCCAATTCTACTGCCAGGGCTCCCCCGCAGTTCTCTTTGCCGCACCTGTGCGCCATTGTCCTTGCAAAAACCTTTCCCTTCATCGGCCTGGGGCGTGAGGGTTGGAAAGGCTCTGATAGCAGGGGGAAAGATAACACGAGGGAAATCTTTGCGCCTTTGCGAGTGATATGGCCCCCGCATACTATCAGCCTCCCTTTTCTCGCTGATCTGCTTCCGAGCAAGCCAAAGAATATCCGAGCAAGCCAACGAGTTTTCCCTGCCCGCCCCAACATGCAGGAGGCGGGAATAAAACCTCCACTAACAAATAATATTGGAGATCCAAACATATGTCTTAGTTGGTTTGATCCAAAAATAAATCCATTTGAGAAGATTAATTAATTATATATATAACAAACTAGGCGCAAAGCTAAGCTCGATATATATTATATAGCTTTTTTTTTCGACCGGCATTAGATGCATACGTCTCTGCACTGCTATACCAAGCGGGCATTAAGCAAACTTAGGAATTGAGGTTGTAGTAGATCGCGATTGCATATCTACCATCGTATAGTGAACCAGTGCTTTGTGCATTCGCCTCACACAACCATCTCAGAAGACTCAAAGTAGCAAAAAGATATATGGCTCCGAAATTTGCGGCACAATAATTTTCACACCACGATCTCTGCTTACCCACCGTCGAATCATGTCATTTCAATTTGCGAGTCGTGGAAGGCCTGGAAAGGACTACGAGGTCGTGTTGGAGTCTGAATCTTCAGGTTAGTAGCGATCAGAAGACTCAGAGTAGCAATAGGATATATGGAAAGTGTCTTTCATATCTACGTAACATGCTCTCTTCTTATGTAATTGAAGTTATTCTTAATATAGTAATAATAATCAAAACAGTAAAACATTAAAACTTTGATCTTGTAACGCGTTTCTACTTATATACAAATGGTATAATGGCAGAAAATCTGCCTCTACAACATATAATAGACACTCTTGTTGAATTAAATCACTAGCTTTGTTACATCTCGTTAGCTTCTGCTCTTCGAGTCTGGCGGTCAACTTCACCGATTTTGCATTCCGTATTTTGCAGTTTGATCTACGGATAGCCCACAAAATGAAAGATCTCTCCACGCAATGTGGCCAACGGCTTCTACCAGTATACATCGATGAAGTTGCGCAGACGAATCCAAGTCGTCCTTTTGTCTCTGTTGCAAAGACATCAAATGCCCTCGACGGCTACTTCGACGTCACATTAGAGCCTTCTCCAGAGCAGTCAATCACTGTGCATGGAAATTCGAGCGTAAGCTTGGACGGAGTCAAAGCTTTACTCTAATTCTATACATTGGTCCCCTTGACATAAGGTATCTTATCGTGTTATTTGCAGCAGCCAAAACGGGTCATATTGTAAGTCCTTGAGCCTTATTCTGGAAGGCTAGAATACTGATATAAAACGTCAAGATCTTCTTCAGCTCCCACAAGAACAGTCTCAGTGCGCATCTTTCCCTTCTCGAACGCATAGATTGCAACATCGTGCTCGAGCCAGAAAGGGCGTCTGCAATCTTAGCAGAGATCCAACTGCACCGTCCCATGAAAAAGGTGCCGCTGGAAAGCCTGGAATGTCTCCTCGATGAAGCAACCACTGGCCCTAACGACGAGAAGACCTACCCTCTCCGAGGAACTTTTAGTGAGTTGAAAGACAGTCCGCTCATTTTTCTGCACACATCCGGCTCATCTAATTCACCACCTGCAAACTGCTGAGAGCTCCGATACTGGCCATTGTATAAAGCATATTAGCTGCTTCTATCGATTCAGTCTTCCATACTTTTGGTTAAACCCTGTTTTCCACGATTACGATATCTAAATCCATCATGTCGTATTTCGAAGGATTCGGGTTCGGTTCTGGCATGCTAATCAGAGTTGTTTTTCACTGATAGTTCACCGCCTACATAAAGCTGGAATTCTATTGGAATCAGATGTGACTAGATTCTCAGGTAGTGTAATTGGCTATACTAAAGTTAGTTAACCGCCGTTTGCAAAAAGCTACGCTTTACAGAAATATCTAACTAAAGCTATATATAGAGAGCCACTTTATCTATTATTAGCTTGCTCAAGATGAGAAGTGGCGATGCCTGGGTGTTCTTTTTAATTTATATTATTGGTCATAGAGTTATGATCGACTGCTCCTTACAAATCTATTTTAACGCAATTCTCTACAATGTCGGAGTATAGGAAATCAAATCAGCCGGTCTGGAAATGTATATCTACATAAGCTTGACACCAAACATGAAACAGCTACCTAAAGACGAGAATTAGTATAGTGACAGCGACATGGAAGTGGAAAGTCTAACTCCTTTGGCCCCGCCAGTCAAAATGCGAATTTAGATTTATAGAAAAGGGCGCTTTAGCAACGCTATTACCATTCTTAGTCACCATCTCCTTCAGAGCACGCCATTGAAGATCTTCTTTAACTAGTCTATAAGCGAGATATATTATCTATAAGCCTGTTTAATATTCACTTTTAAAGACTGTTTTCCGAAACCTAGAAGAGAAACAATTGAGATGGGTGATAATAAGACTTTCGGGGCCATTGTATAGGACCTATGGCTTTTACATCGTCGGACTCAAAAATATGCCAGAGATTTGAACGAGTTTTTTTTGTTGTAGTAGTGATGGCTCCTAAATAGACTTGAAAGGAAGAAATCGATGTTAGGTAATAGGGAATTAACTTGCTATCATTAGAGGCCTAGAAATTGTAAATGCAATCAAGCCTATTGTTATGCTCTGTGCTGCTAGAGAATATTAAACGGTAATAACATAGCTATTCTTCAAAATCATTAGCGTATAACGCAATTATCTAGTTGTCATAATTGTCTGTCTTTAGAAAATTCTCCAATTCCTTCATTTTGCCCCTAAGCCCTTGATCTGAGTATAATAATCCTAATATCTTACCATATAGAGCTAAATGTAACGACCCTATTATCCTACCGTGTAGGGCTCAAGCGTTGTCGGGTTGGTATTGTAGGAGAAGTGGTTTACTAGAATTCGGGGGTCTTTAAATAGAATTGAAGTTTTTACTAAGTAAGCAATATAAATTGCTAACTATAAAGGTTTGAACATAAAGCTCCTATCTACTAAAATTATTTACTTATATAAGACCTTCGTAGGTCAAAGCCTTTGAAGCCCTAGGATCCCAGGGTTTATAACGTGACTGTGGTTTGACCCTAGGTCAGAACTAACTATTTCCAAGAGCTACCCTAATTCAGCTGCCAGCTAACCATCACATCTTATACTCTGTTAAATATTTAGACTAAAATATCGCTCCCTGAATCCCCAGGTAACTAAAGGAGATCTCCTTCTTGAAGTAGTTCTCTTTTAGAAGAACCCTTCTTCTAGAAGCCGCTCTCTTTTAGATGCCCCACTTCTAGAAACCTCCCGTTTCCAGAAGCCCCGGGCTTCCAGAACCAGGTCGTGACAGTCAGGTTGGTATAGGAACAAGGAGGCAAATATCAATCGGGTTAAGTCAATTAGAATTGATTTGGTTACTAAGTAAACAAGATATATTGCTAACTTTAACAGTTGATTGTAAGGTTCTTATCTAATAAACCAACAGTTATATATACTAATACAAAGATCAGTTGAATTATCTAAATCCTGCTACAGGATCCGAATGATCGCATCGATTCGTCACGTGACAGCCCGTAGTGGTTCTCTGTGTAACGGGGCTACCAAGCCTCAGGCTAAAATGAGCACATGTTACCCTGGCGAGCCTGGTCACGATCTTGGATCATGACATATATTATGTGACCCAAATTTCCTTAGACAATTAAAAAAGATAGCTACAAAATAAATAATGTTTATTAAAATCGACTATAAAAATCAATTTTAATAACTCTTAAGGAAGTTGAATTCAGGACTGTGTATTTCATCCAAAAGAATGGCGGTGGAGGGGGCTGGCTAAATTAGAATAAGCGAATTGATCCTTGTAAGACGCAATCTTTAGGGCGTTTGCGGAGCCGATGACGGCCTTAGTCCAACGTTAAACATTAGTCACAAAATACTTTTCAAGCTTCAAGACATCATCCTCCAAAACGTGGGCTTCGACAATATATTCAAGTGCAGATACTGTATAGCCATCATGCCCTCCAGATCAGATATCACCTATTTCGGTGCAGGCCCAGCTCTGCTACCTACTGACATCCTCGAGGACGCTGCCAAGGCTCTCCTCAACTATCATGATACTGGCCTGGGTATCGCGGAGCACTCTCACCGTTCCCAGCTAGCTACCGATATAATTAATCAGGCAAAAGCTGATCTGGCATCCTGTCTCAATATCCCAGACGACTACGAGATCCTATTCATGCAAGGTGGTGGATCAGGACAATTCTCTGCTACAGCGTATAACTTTGTTGGCGCCTGGGTTACCCGCAAGCAGCAAGAGATCTTTGGGAAGATTGAAGGCGATCCTACCAACTCTGGGTCAATCCAGCAATTCAAGGAGGCGGTGGATAAAGACCTCAAAATCGATTATTTGATTACTGGCGGCTGGTCACAGAAAGCGTCAGCTGAGGCCGAGCGGCTCTTTGGCTCAGAGCATATCAATATTGCGGCAGATAGTCGTAAGACGAACGGCGGTAAGTTTGGAACCATTCCGGATGAGAGCACCTGGAAGCTATCCAAGGATGCTGCCATGGTGTATTACTGTGCAAACGAGACGGTTGATGGGGTCGAATTTCCTGAATTTCCTAAGTCTCTTGAGCCGGGACCTGATGGAAAAGGCCCAATTGTTGTCGCCGATATGAGTTCAAATATCCTCACAAAAAAGATTCCAGTCAAGAACTTCTCGGCTATCTTCTTCGGCGCCCAAAAGAACCTTGGACCAACTGGTGTCACCGTTGTGGTTATCAAGCGAAGCTTTTTACCGCCTTCCACACCTCAGCCTTCTGCAAGTCTAATGAGACAACTGGGTCTGCCTATTCCACCTATCATCTTTCAATACGAGACTATTGCAAAAAACAATAGTCTTTATAATACATTGAGTATCTTCGAGTAAGTTATAACTAATTTAATATTTCTAACCAGTATAATACTCATTATATCAATAGTGTATACATTATAGGCCAGGTTCTTAAAAAGTTATTGCGAACATATCCAGACAGGGTTGAAGGACAGCAAGCTGTATCTGACAAGAAGGCTCAACTTATTTACGATGCCATTGAGGCCTTTCCCGAAATCTACAAGGTCATTCCCAATAAGGCAGTGCGTTCGCGTGTCAATATCTGCTTCAGGGTTACCAAAGGCGACAACATGGATGCCACAGAGAAAGCCTTTCTAGAGGAGGGGGTCGCCCAAGGACTGACTGGATTAAAGGGTCATCGTTCGCTAGGTGGAATTCGCGCCAGCAACTATAACTCGGTTCCTCTTGAGGGTGCAGAGAAGCTAGCCAAATTTCTCCGCGCTTTCGCAACGTCAGATTAGCAGCTTGTCGTTTAGGCTAGTCAAATAATCGGTTTCGAAGACAGCGCCTGCTGGGGTAATCACAGAATATGTTCAAGCAGATAGAAGCTATGTTTCTTCTCTAATTAGCATAAGCCAAATTCGCCGAGAGGAAGCTATATAGCAATCTAACGAATATCTCGACCGTACCCTCGTAGTTGAGCCGGTTGCTTGTTTTGGAGGACTGTTGTCCACCTTTCTTTTTTTTTCAACACCCAATTTATCCTTGGTCTCTTATTGAAGAGAAATGAGAGGTTCTCCTGCTTTGATTGTAGTAGAAAAAGATGGTACTGATTTATAATTAAAAGCTTATATTTTATATAATACTTAAATCGTTCCATTTGATCAGCCTTAAATCTTCAATCATATAAAGCAACCTATTAGTTAAACATTAAATATGATATATTATAATTTAATGAAGCACCGGAGGTGATAAATCACTAGAATAGGAATGGTAATATAAGTAAAGAGATGAGAACATATAGTCATGTGACTACCGACCAGTTCCTTCAGCCCCCAGGATCCATTAGTGTCCCTATGGACATTATACATAGTTGCCACGATTGAATGATAGTAGCCGGGAAGTCTGACTTCAGCAGTGGTGCTACACATTATCAGATTACTTCTCCCATCACATATTTAGGCGGAGTGGAAATAAAATTCTGGACGAATCGACCGAGAATACAAAACAACATGATAAGATGAGTTCAAAAGGCTTTTTAATATTAATAAAGCATACAATAACGTTAACATGTTCCCATAAACCATTATCATATCCGCCGTATTTTATATCTGATTGACCAGCCAGCAGTCAGTCCCCAGCATCACCCGTAATATTTATCTAAAAACTTCCATACCTAACACCTCTTCTCCCCAGTTCCTTTCGTCCTACTGCTTCTTCAGGCCAAACCCATCCTCTCGCACGTTTACACTCTCGCTTTTCCGCAAGCTGTGGCTCCGGAATCCATTCATCCTTTGGAAGACACTTTCTGCGCGTGCCCTCAGCCGGCGCACCAATCTCCGACTTCCAGCCAACTTGGCCTTCGAGTCTCTCATCTTTAGCGAGCATGTGGAGATACCACAGTGCTAGTAAGGCAGTCATCTTTGGTTTGCGCTCTGGTTCCTCGATCTCGCCCTCGAGAGAGAAGCTAGACTCGACATCCGAGAACGTACACGAAGGTGGCGGCGAAGAATGCGCAGCAAGCTGAATCGAATGGACCTCGAGGTAACCGAAGTGAGGTGTGGGTTCCGCGCCGTTGCGGACAACGACGAGTTCGATCTCAGTGATGATGAAGCCGTAGCGACAACTGTTTTCGCGCATCTTGGAGTGCAGGTGAGCGAGGCCACGCAGGTACTCGACTTTGCGGTGATTGCCTTCGACGCGCATGCCCGTGTTCCATCGATCGAATGATTTGACAAGTCCGACCACGCGACCCAGTCCTCGACCGAATATCAATTGTGAGGTGTCGTCAGTGTAGCTGGAGACAAAGCCGGCGTCGGATGCGGATGAGGATTTGGTGGCACGCATTACGAGATGGCGGGGACCAAGAGACAGCGCGAGAGCAGCGTTGAGCTTGCTGGCATAGAAGGAGTTATATATTTGTGCAAGCTCAGCTTCGGTCTCAGGTTTGGAGGATGTGCGAAGTGGTGTAGGGAGTGCGGAAGACGGGAGGTTGATGTTGAGGAGTGCGTGAAGTCCTGGGATGGAGGAGATGGCAGTAGGTGTGAAGGATGTCCAAGGACGGATCTGACGAATGTCCCACCAGGCGTGCTTTGCAGTGGTATCACGGACGTGAATATTGAGCTGACGGACTAAAGCGGGTGCTGGATTGGCAGAGGTAAGGTAAGACATCATGGTTGTTTGGCTGTCATCGATAGGACTCATCAGCATGTCACCAAACTCGATGCTATTTTGCAGTGGTGATGGTGTGCGTTTGGGAACGTAGATTGGCTGTGCGAAGGTCTCGGTCTGAGAGTTGGGACCTGATGGAATGTAGGTGGGCATTTGGCGGTAGGTTGGGAAGCCATACTTTCCTATTGCTAGACCGTCGAGAGTTGGGACGGATGCGCGACGTTGATGAGAGTCCGAGGTAGTAGTTAATGTAATAGGTGAGCACAACGTAGTCATGGGGCGAGTCTGGGAGGGAAAGTTGTCATCGTTCATGAATGAAATTGACTCTGGGTTGGTGTAGCTTCTAGTATGGGTTGGTCTGAACACCGGTGCTTTGGTTGTTGCCGCTCTCTTGAATCTTTTAGGTGGGGAATGTATCTCTTGATCCTGAGGACGGATCTTAGGTAGCAAGAGGGGGCCATGTTGTCTAATGGGTGATCTGGCTGGAGTGCTCAATTGTGTATTGACGGAATCCGGTGATGAGTCTTGCGAGTACATAGAAATATGAGAGCTTGAGCGACTGTGGCCACGAACACTGCCAACACTGAAAGACGCGTCGTTCAAGGCGTCCTCGTAAGAGTATTCCGGTGTGGTGGGCCCGAAGGAAAATGAATAATCGAAAGACATCTTGTCTGATACCAGACTGTTTCCCATTAGTGCTAGCCATATAGCTTGGAGATCTCAACTCACGCAGCAAGATATGGAGGGATTGGATGCCAACTAGACAGTAGCAATTATTTTATCAAGGAGTCCAGCTCCAGTAGCAGATAGATGATAGAGAGCAAAGAGATTCGTAGTGAGCACTGCTCTTCTATGGTGCGGTCTAATAATGGGACAATGATAAACAACTGTATGAATGAATGAAAACCAACAGATCTGGGGGATATATCAACATACTTATCCTCCAACAACCCAGGCCAATACACGATGTCAGATCACGAACTACGGGATTCTGAAACGGGCAGGACAGAGCTTTGTGAGCTCCTTTTCTAACGTGTAAACCCAATGCAGTTTCTTGGTTGTGGCCAGACGGCCTTCTGGTTCGTTCTTCAGCTGGCGCTGCTCATCCACCTCCTCATCCGGATTGCAATACAGGCACTATGATATGCAGCGGTTCTGAGTCATATTTAGAACCCATGTATTGTGGAGAGAATGGGGCATTGGCAGCTCATTAGCTCTGTGTTTGTATGCACAGCGCCAACACGTCGGCAATCTACTTTCAACGTCAGTAAACATCAAAAGTCTCGTGTGGGGTTTTGATTTTCGCGAAATTACCTAGACCTCGCGCCGATTCACGAGACGCTCGCGTAACCTAAGCACAACCTCCCAATAGCCTGTCGTAACACCATAGGGTGTATTTTTGGTCAATTTAGAGCCAGCCGCCTGGCTAATGAAACCAAGAGCCGCTCACTCGGACAATGCTCATATTACTCTATTCAATGCTCTGCCAAACTGGCGCTTTCATCTTGCACAGCCGCCATTGAAGCGCCGGTACAAGAGCTCTTCATTACACAGGGAGGACAGTCTGGCGGCTGCGTGTTAGGTTCGTGTTAAGCGAAGGGGCATGTAAACAATCCAATTGGCCGGTGGATACACGCAGTCCATGCGGGTACAAGCGAGCGACCCCGGACGATTGCTTCCACGCGCTGCATCTGCCAGATCCTCTTAAAATGCCGGAAAGCGGACTCTCAGAGTTCCCTTCGTGTTGGGTCAAATAATTGGCCTTCGACGTTCAAAAGTTTCAGGGCCGAACGTTTCATCTTTCTCTGACTCATTCACAACACCTCATGTCCCCACAGTCCGATGCACTATATCATCACCAGCACTACGAGATGGCTGGGGAAAGCCTTTGTTTTTATCCGGCTCAACATGGTATGTTATGTTGTGAACAAGGACGAGACTGTGAGGTTGATAGTCAAACTGCCACAACATCCACAGAAAGGGAACACCAGGAGGACAAGCAGGTATGGCCAGCGTTACGTACACTCGGTGAGTTCCGACGACCTTTAAGGCTGGTCTATGAGAGGGCCACGTTTGATTTGGGGTTTGATCTGATCTTGTGAGGCTGTGACTTTTGCTTCATGTTGAGGCCATCATGGTCTGATGCCGATAGCATTGTGACCTGCTCATCATGTGATGATATTTTGATGTCTTTCGATCTTATTCATCGGAGTGTTCAAGTAGGTGAAAGGAATCATTCGCTTCATACTTCCGTTTGTCTACACAGACTATAAGCTTGTGTGTAAAATTTGTTTTAGTAAGGCTATTTGAGAGTTCGAAACATTATCTCCAGTGTTCATTGTAACCAATAGAGCAGTGCATGGGACACATCGATGGCAACTACCCGTAATTCAAAACGAGCATGCATTTGTTCAGTTTCTAGCAACAGGATCGCTAAATTACTCTATTCAATTTCATTTCCTTTTGTGCCAAAGGTTCCACTATCGTTTATACTTATTGCATATGTAATAACACAGTGCGAATCGCCTGCTTTGCGGCGGCTACTTAGTGCATAGCCCTGCGGTTTAAGATCAGACGACATATAAGCGCTTAAACCCCAAAGAATTGAGCATTGATACACTTTAGCCTTCATCTTGAGATTTCATGACTCTCTTGCAGAGATTCTCGGTTTCACCACAACTTTATATATTCACGTGATGTCGACAACTTCTGCTTATGTCTACGTACCACCCACGTCGTACCCCCATATCGAATTGAATAAAATCTCTAAGACAACCGGTACGCAAATTCATATTGAGCAATTCTTATATATCCTATTTGAATTAATAGTGCGGGTTATAAATCCATGTAGGGACGTGACTAAGTGGTGAGAATATCTACGACAATTTTATATATTGGTTCACAATAGCAAACAGTTGTGACAGGTGACCAAGGTTAAATATCGAACTACAAACTGAATTTAAGAATTTAGAGCCAACTACTGATGTTTTTAGTCACGGTTTTCTCCTATAACTATCTGTTTCAAACGAATAAATAAGTTGTGCTCCCGGTATGTTCTGACTCGTCAACAGTAGTCAATTTAAAAGACCCGGAGCTTCCCTTATATATCGTCGTTCATGGACTTGGACGGGTAGGTGGGCTATGTGAAGGCTGAAGCTAAGATAGTTGGTCGGAAAACTACGTGACCTGGATCTTTTGAGAATAGGAGATGGAGGGATGGGGATAAAACCGAAGGATTCCGGCTTTTTCTTCTCATAGATTGAATTTCCACTTCGAATGTATTCTGATTTAGACTCAGGGAAAGAAAATATAACATAGATAGGCATGTTTTACGTAACTCAAACTTGTAATATATGTCTCAGCAAAGAGTGATATCCATCTCATCAAAATCTCCCCGAATCCCAGCCTCTATCATCTCCCCCTCCATCATTCCATCTACATAACATTCCCCTACAAGCGAATGAAAATCACCGCATGGACTCAGCACCACAGGGAAGTTACATCCGTACAAGATCGCTATCACATCATCTACCTCGACTTCTTCTGGCGCGAGTCCCAGATACCCTCCTCGGGTAGTGATCAAACGACGTCCACTCAGCGATGTCATGGCGACAAACATCTCAGATACATTTCTGTTACCGAGCCTAACCTCCTCGATTTCCTGCATAGACGATAGCGTGGGAAAAGCAGCAAAGAAATGACGCAGTTTACGGCCAAATATCGAAAAGTTAGCATTGGTTTGGCGGAAAGCATCAAAGGCCGTCCAATTGACATTTTTTGTTATGCTTTCCATCTGATGCCAGAATTGCTTTGGCTCGGGGCTCTCCTGGACGGTTGCTTCGAGAATCTCCCACTCAACCCAGGGTATTTGAAAAATTCCTTCAGTGAAGCGACTGGCATTATGGTGGGCTAGTGTCAAGGTTCTCCTGAGTGCAGCAGATAGCTGCTCATCATCGCCGTAGCGATGGGGAATCCGAGAGCTACCATCCTCGTGGCCCTTGACAGGATCTTTTTCGACCATCCGTATTGTACGCTGGTTATCATATTGGAGGATTTCGGATTTCGGCGCAGTCAGACTTTGTACAGAATCGACGATGTAGCCTCGAAATGTGGGATGCTCACTCGTCTGGTACAGGTGAGTAAATATTGATGCAGGAATGGACCCACTGGCACTATGCTTATAAAGCCTGTTGATGAAACTCCGGCCAGATTCCGACCTTAAATCTGGCACCCAGGAGGGGCACGAGATGTCGGATTTCCGATAAGCACACCAGGAAACTATCACATCAAGCCGACCAAATCCATACAATATCGCTCTCGCAAACTTCTCATATACCATGACTTCGGAATTGCTTTTGCAGTAGTCTGGTGTGATCTTCGATGAGACGCTGATGGGTAGGATCCCAAGTAAACCATAAACTTTATCTCGCGGATCGGTCACTTGTGCCCTTTGACAAAGGTGCAGAAGATCGTATAGAAGAGGGAGTTGGAGCCGGTTTTCCTTCCACTGATACCTCGTTCTGGTGAGTAAATGGACCTGGTATATGACAGACCAGACACTGCCACTAGATTGGTGAGAGGTTAGCTTTTCGATATTCAAGTTCGGCGCAACCAAATGATCCACAACTCGGCCATGTCGTCTAACAAAGTCAAAACACTTCCCAATCATTCGTCGGCACAGTTGACGATCACCGCAGAGGAATAATGTCATATTATGATTCAGAGCCAACTCCTGGATAATCCTATTAATCAGAACCTCGGAGTCAGCTTCCATTATACGAATTTCAGGACTCGGGCCAGACTTCTGGAAGCCCTTTACCACCAAGACATAATCAGTTATAATCTTGATATGCTTTTAGTAAATACTCCCTTCAAGCTCCCTAAGTAAAGAATTCTAATCCAAGAACATGACTTGCCATAGTCGACGCCAGTAGTTGCGCATGAAGAATAGAAAAAGTGGCTTCCATGGAAGAGCCGAGAACATTTCCTTTCCACCCTCCACATTTTTAATTTCCCTCTCCCATTGATCAAAATAAAGCTGCTTCTTTTCCCCACTCTGTAGATTAAATATGAAACGAGAACCACTTGCAATAAAGTCAATGGCCTTGTCGCTCTCTTCCGCTGCTTCCCCAAGCCAAATAATAACAGCAAATGCCTTTATATAGATGCTATTCATAAGCGTGACCTGATGGTTTCTCTCGTACAAATTTTTCTGATCTATGCACAGGGCATCGATCCAATACCTCATCCCGGCCTCTGAATCTGGCAGTGTGCGTAGCCTCTGTAGCAGAGCCTCCAGGTTTTTGGGGACGGCGAATACATTCCCATTCACGACGATCTGGTGATCCCGAACGTCTCGCTCCCAGCAGTAAGAGATCGCTTCGAAATCTCCCCACTTGAACCTGGGTGTATAACAGAATGTGTTCACTTTCGATCCCGGTTGCGATCTATCCTCCGCCACCTGGCCAATATGTGTTGGCTGATCTGTTTTCCTCTTCTGTGGGATCTTAGGACATCGCGAAACGTCCGTTCCCATAGCGCTCATTAGCTGCTCCCATTCTTCAGATATCTCAGCTTTGGTGCCATTTTCAACTTTCCAGCGAAAAGCTGGTAGCAAGAGCTGGGCCTTAGACGATAATAAGAGATCAGTATTATCAGTAGCACGGCCTGCGCGTTCTATCCAGGCTTTGGTAGTGGTGTCATCAAATGGCCTCTTCGTTGTCGCGAGAAAACCAGCAAATTCGGCGGTTACATCGTCCAGGGAAACATGCTCCAGGACGCAATGAACAAGCCCCGAGTCGCTCCCATCTGGAGGATCTACGATACTCAACATGCGCACTTCATTTGCGTCGCGGTTGAGGTGCTGGTAGAAAGCCATGGAGTTAAAACCCGGGGGTTGGTTGAGATGAGCATAAGCTCACCCTTTTGGAAACATTCACTCATATAGTTATCTAGGCGAGTTGGGATTGCTTATTCGCACATTCAGAGCTTCGTAGCAAAGCTATAACCTCAAACGGATATTGAGTGCCTGAAATGTTGTTAAAAAATAGCTGATATATCCAGCAAAGCGGGGCTAACTAGGGAGAGCTCTGGTTGTTTAGATTTCGCAGAGACGCTCTCTTTGCCTGCTGGCCCAGCCCCTGTTTCTGTATAGTATCTCGAGACTGCAGGCAATTCAAATTCACGAGTCCTGCGCTCAAAGGATGAGGCTTACTGTTGTCACACACATTCCAAAAATAAATACCCGATAGCCCCCTGGTCACATGGCCCAAGCAAGCCACAAGACATCCAATACCTACCTTGACCAAGATGGGTTCACAGAATGCGCTTCAAAAAAACTATTAATATAAAAGCCCAAAACAAACATGAAGGTTTAAAGGTTAACTAAGACTGCCCCTCTCGAGTTCCATTATAAATTTGTTCTTAGTGGAAATGAGAAGAAAAAGAAAAAGGAGAACCTGAACTTTTGCTTCACGTGACTCGTTGGGTTGTAGTTATGTGATTATTTGAGAGGATAGAGTTTAGACAGACCACCCACAGAACCCACAAACAACTCTAAAAACGATCAATTATATACTGTTAGCGGACAATGATGAGATGAGGATTTTAGTTTTCTAATGCAGGTCCCATGCATCATTTCTTTATTTTCGGGGGAGGGGACAGGGTAGGGTTATGATAAGATTAGGACGATAGTTGTTTGTTGATGGTAAAACCCCGTACGGTTAGAATGGGGAGATGGGAACTTTGCTGTATGTGTTAGTATTAGAGATACGTACTCTTCGCCTATGCCTGTTCAGGAGTTAAGTCACAATTATCACACGACATTCAGCTCCTACTTTAAGTTATTATTATGGCTGTGGTAATTATTACTACTAGATGCCCTTGAACACCACTAAAAACAAAGGGAAAAAAGAGACCTCTCTCTCCTATATATGCAGTTGGTATAGTCTGGTTCTATCGGGTATATCGCACCTTTCCCATGCTCCAATCAATGTTCATATGCTCTTTTGGCTCTCATCTAAAAGCTCATCTCATCTCAGTCTCATCACGTCTTTGTTCCATATGGTCTCTTTCTGCTTGAAATCTGATCGTCCAGGGGGTATCATGCTATGCCCTCGCAGCAAAAATGCATCGCTAAAAACTCAATTTCATCTTAAATTTCATCACTCATCCATCTTCTCATGTCTCATTAAAAAGTTCCTCTAATCTCCAACATATCAACTCTGTGATCTGTGTTGGGAGGAAGGGCTACGACGAGCCAGCCCGTCCAAAGCTCGCCCAGCGCTTCAGGAACCCCGGAGGCTTGACGTTTCCCTTCTCCTCCGGCAGCTCGAGGCGATATCTCCTCACGCTGCCGGCATCACTCCCATCGTCCTCATGGAAGCGTGGTCGCCGCTTCTCCAACGGTAGGATGCAGTCCGGGACCATCTTTATGAAAAACCCCTTGACACCCCGGCTCGCTGCGTCGATGGCCGCATATTCGAGCCTCCGTGTGCTGTCTGAGGTCCAGTATTGGCATGTTACTGGCGGTGCGGGTGCGGACACGGGTTCCGGTGCTTGGTCGACGGGAGCTGGAGGGGGCAGCGAGGGGAAGTGGAAGAACTGGTTCGAGGATTGGGAAATTTGGGTTGCATATGTGGTATGTCTTGTTCGCACATGTGGCCGCGACGATGACGTTGAGTGACGAGTAGGGATGGGATGTGATCTCGCTGCTCGTTTAGCAGAGGGCCGAGATATAGTGGTAGAATTTGATTGACGGTGACGACGGGCCGACGACGTGCTGGTTCTGCCCGACGAGACCCCGTCTGAAAACCCCGAGTCTTGACGGGACATTTGCGTTGACTCGAATTTGTTTGTTTCGGCGATGTTTATTTGGCTGGGTGCGAGCGGCGATGGTGATGCGGTTTGGAGACGACACAGTTCCATGGCAGGCGAAGGTAATTGTCCTTGTGCAGAATGAAAGGTGGCCGCGTCTGAGACTATACTTGAGAGACTGCGGTTGTTCCAGTGTGTGGTGAGGGAAGAGAAAGTGGTTTTGTTTCGCTTGAGGGGATCCATGTTGAGGATACCAATCGTGTCAAGATATCTCGGTACGTATGCTATTATTGGCTGTGAGATTGGATGGCTTTGCTGTGGCTTGATTATGATTGGAATATATCTCGCCAAAACATCTAATATCACGGGAGATTGTTGAAATTAAAAGTGCGTTTGCAAGTGCTGGAGTGTTGTTTGTTTGGTGGGTCTTGAATGGTGTTTTGAATGGAGAAGAGAAGTGAAGCGTACAGCACGAAGGAATGGCCAGTCAACTGGTGGATATAAATGTCTCTGTTGCCAAGTCGGGGATGGATTCCGAAGAATGGTTTGGTTTGAAAATGCTCCAGATGAACCAGACTTCCTGACCGACTTTCTTCGTTGGCAGTGATGGGAAATTCAATGGTTTGGGTTTGGTTTTGGTTGATGGGGGGAATAATGGATGGATAGTGGATGGTGGATACTGGATAGGCGGTCTATCATTCCACCCCACTACGATGAAGGGGTTTTATCTTAGTGACCGAGATGACTTGGCGGGGGGGAGGGGAGTTGTTCCACTCTTGATTCCTGCGCGATGAAGCTTTTGATATATGGTATTATGATTGAGAGGTGAAGGTATCGTCAAGGTGCGAAACGAGAGAGGATGGATGCCTCGAGGATCATCCAAGGAAAAAAGGACGGGATCAGTGAGTGAGTGACTGGATGAGTGACTGCAGTGGCGAGCGAGAGACCATGAATGTCCTAATCTGGTGGTTTGAGTTCTGGAATCGACGTCTGCAGACCGCTTCGGCTGCAGGACAAATGCAATGCACGCTGCAGCTACTGCAGTAGTAGAATAGTCCCGTCCAGCGTGCAGTCCAGTCCAGGACAGTCGTGATGGCAACAAGACCGTGATATGGGTTTTGGCGGAGTCGTCCGATGTCGCTAAACCAAATGGAAAATCTCTGCCCTAAAGCTAGCGTGAATAATGTGAGTAATAATCGAGCTACTGTACGGGCGAGGTTTGTTGAGGGGGAGAGGAGTGAAGTTGAAGAGCAAAGTGGATGTTGTTGGTTCGTTTGGTTACCACAAAGTAAGTAAGTAGCCCGTCTTTCTTTTCCCTGGCATAGATAGATTCTTTGCTTTGCTTGTGTCTCTCCATGGTGCGACTGGTGCTACTGGTTCTGTACTTATGAGACAAGATTCATCTCATCGCTGGGACCGCACGTTCTGGCATGTGAAAAATCACGATGGGTGTCCAATCCGCAGCTGACAACAAAGAGCCGCTGAAACCCCAACAACATCCATGACCAGGAGCGTGAGGGTGAGCATGAGCGTGTGAATGAGGGGGGCCACCATGGGGTGGCTCGATGGTATGTCGATACAATAAGTCAGGCTAGCGTGGTTCATGGGGTTCATGGCTTATTCAGTTATGACAGGACGACAGGAGTTTGTGTGGATGGATGGATGGCATGGCTGGATGAATAATGGATGGATGGCACTGGATGAATATTTACTCTACAACTACTTAGCTGCTCGCGCTAGCTGGGTGCTAGTGCCAATATAGCTAGTTCCCCCTCCCCCTTGTCCTCGTGGTGGAGTAAAGTGGGGCACTCCACTCCACCTCGGCTCGTCACGAAGTCAACCCGACCGCCGGCACCAATCAACGGCACGTCAGACAAGTCCAGCGTCCCACGTTCTCACAGGTACCAAAACACAAGCGTTAGCAACCACCAGTACAGTACTGGTACAACGGGAATAATAAGACAACATACTTCGTAGTAAGACAACATAGTAAGACAACATACGGAAGGAGTAAGACAACACCTCCCCGGTCAGGCACCGTATCTATTATTGATCCTCGGTATCCGCGGCCGCTTGACTGTAAGGATAATGAGTGAATGAAGCTACTTCATGTGCTATACATTCATGTGGTTATACAGTCAGACAGTCCTGTACAGACAGTCCAGCACAGTACCGTAAGTTATGTTTGCTATGCTATGTACTTCAAGAAGCCATAGATCAATGCTAAAACAAACATACACCGCACCAGATAGTCGCAATACAATACATACATATACATAATCATACTTTACCCCGATCCCTCGGCTCATTTCCGAAATCACTTTCACTTTTACTAATTCATTCCATTCCATCCAAAAACCCACCAACTTCATTTCATAGCTAGCCCTGTACATGCAGTTATATGAAAATCTCACCGCCCATCAATCATCATACCGAGCATACATCGACATGGCATGAACGACGGGCGGGATATGTATGCCTGACCGCTTCGGCCCGTTGCTCCCCCCGCAAAACAACAACGAATATCCATTCAATGCACTGCTGCACACTGTACACTACACACAGTACAATAGGATACTCATCACCCAAGTTCTCTTCTTTGCTTGGGGCGGGGGGGTTTCCATCTGAGCATTTTGTTTTGTTCATTTGTGTGTACGGTACTTTGGGTTAGGTTATATACAGGCAGGCAGTGTGGTTTGCCGAGGGGGTTGATACGTGCGGGCTGGTAATCAAATCAAAATCATCCCCTCCCAGCGGTCAGAGAGGTTGGTTGGGTTTTAGAGAAGCATTCCCTTTGTCTCTTTTTTGGGTGGCGTGGAAGCGATAGCAGTTTTCGGCTTTCATTTTTTTTTTTTTTTTTTTTAAAAAAGTTATAAG
>Ga0247734_1001144_pt1 | contig 20822 bp, 19 predicted proteins | sample UWRJL103311B2_FD_180933 | JGI IMG/M metagenome (GOLD analysis project Ga0247734, IMG submission 180933) | Plant litter microbial communities from Arlington Agricultural Research Station in Wisconsin, United States - UWRJ-L103-311B-2 | ecosystem: Environmental > Terrestrial > Plant litter >... | reverse complement strand
TTCTTGGCTACATAATCCCAAGCGGCACCGTTCAGAGCACGACATATCAGATGTACTGAATTGCATACCATCCTAACATTTGCCTTTCCTATCTCCGCAGATAGTGTTTGATTTCACATACACTACAGTTGTGAGAGAATATCTATATATGCTGTTACTCGCTACTATACAAAAGGTGTCTCAAAGGAGTGAAAATGAATGCAGTGTTCAAGAACAACTTGCTCTATGAGGTTGTAATCTTTAATAAAAGCAAGTTCCTCTCCAAGTATAGCTTGATCAATCTAAACCTAGGGAACCCTGTCCTGCCCGGTTCGTCCGATTGTGATCGAACTACCGATCGGGCTTGTCATTCGGTATCTAAAGCCTCCCAGAGCCGATAATACTAGGTCTAGATCCGCTAATGTTATGCTACTTTTTGTGGGATTGTTTCTCAATTATCGAGCACTACTCTTATTAGAGTTCTGGATATGGGTTTCAGAATGCGAGAAGTGACGTCGCCGATCGCGACAAGGAGATACACGCCACAACCACCGACTGTCACATCACTTGATCGTACAATAATATATCCTATCCTTCCACAGAATGTAGAACGCCTCCTTGGGCATAATATGACCTATCATCGGGGAATACAATTTGCTGAAAGGTGTACTCTACATGACATCTCATGCTTCAGCTCCCCGATTCCAGCAATCCTAGACCCTAACAATATGGCCCATAATAGAGAATGTTCAGATCACTAGCGAGTGTTAAAGTGAAAGGTTCTCTACAGTGTGCTTAACCTCGGAAATGAGGTGCGCAAGTTGGTTTGGATCACGCAAAGCAATGGTTAGGTCATCAGGCAACTTGCCTGATACCAATAATGCCTAAAAGCTGTGTTAGATTTGAACCTGCCAAGTCGATATGCATATTTACCTGTTTGACACTGTCAAAGTCATCTTCCTTCTCTGTATAATCTCGAATTACTTTCCGCGTATTGAAGTCGACGTAGATTCTAGTGTCTCGAATGCGGACAAGGACCTTGTCGAGTCTCATAAACAACCGACATAGCAGAAGCATGCGATCAGGCATTACCCGTAGCTTACACGTTAATACAGATATTCCATTATCATCAAGTTCACTTTCGTAGAGTACTACTTCTTCAAAGAACAGGATTGGATCTGGACGCTTGAGAAGCTCGATGGGAATCTGCTCGGCGTTTTGTTCCGGAAAATCGAATGGTTTTCCTTGAGTAACTGTCCCAGTGTAGTCTGTGGTGTATGACCAATCAAATGGTTTAACAACTTCCTTGATGCCTTCATGTGTTTTTTCTCTGTAGGCATGTTAGTGCATATTTTAAGAGATACGTTGAACATACCTGCTGCTTGACCACTCTTTTGAGTACGCGACCTTCAACATATTCTTGTCTGTTTTATCGACCTTGTTTAAGGCATCGTACGCATTAAATTCCAATCGCCATCCACTTTCCAGATGCTCAATGGCCACCAGATTGTCACCAAAAATCATCTCCGGCACAGGAATACATAATGACTTTGACATTTCCTCAATCGGTCCAGATTTAGAAATAGGTAGCTTCCGTACGCTGATCTTGAAGCCCTTTTGGACATGTGACACGGTAGATTGTTCGAGAGATTCAGGCCGTGGATATGGCTCATTTATCGCCCCGTTGAATGCCATGTTTGCTGGGATATACCTGGCGGTGAACCTGGATAAACCGTGGTAATCCTTAAGCAGAGAGAAATGCTTATAACAGACGTTTTGGAGCCTTGAATTTTAAAGATGGAGGGGTGCAAGTTGCTAAAGTTTTGGCGGGGAAGTCAAGTCATTTCTGTTGCTGGGTCAGCTTGTGGCGCTGCTTGGCAAAACACACAAGGATCCTCAACTGTCCTTCCTTTCAACCTTTGAAAGGCACAGCTTTACTAACCAGCAACGCAAGAATAAATCTGAGCAGTTGAACCAATAGTTCTGGAATCGATTCCATTGTTGTGAGATTACCAACTACAATGGCTACTCGGACTCTCGAATCTCGCTTTGAGCGCATGTCAGTTAATGATGAGAACGATCCTGGTGATGGGAGTAAGACCTATCTCAAGTCCAAGGTAATTTCTCAGCAAACTATTCTAGATCAAACACTAAAACAATATAGCAGGCAACTACGACAGTCACAAACTCCCAATTAGCACAGAACTCTGGCCGCGCCAATTTACTCAAAATTGCCCTTCAAAATCAAAACACAACAAGCACAATTGTCACCGTCCCCTCACAAGCAGCGCAGTGGCGAGCATCAGCAGCTGGATCGTCCCGAGCATCCGATGAGATGATAAAGGCTGAACGAAAATCGAATCAGCTTTATGACCAACCAGCAGCGCCAAAGCAATTCCACCTAGGAATGTTTGAAATTGGGCGGCCGCTTGGGAAAGGCAAGTTCGGACGCGTATACCTTGCTAGGGAAAGAAGCAGCGGGTTTGTGTGTGCTCTAAAGGTTCTCATGAAGAATGAGATTCAACAGGGAAAGGTCGAAAAGCAGGTGCGGCGAGAAATCGAAATCCAAAGTAATTTACGGCACCCAAACATTCTGCAACTTTATGGACACTTTCACGATAGCTCAAGAATCTTCCTGATTCTTGAGTTTGCTGGCAAAGGAGAATTATACAAGCACCTCCGACGGGAAAATAGGTTTCCGGAATGGAAAGCGGCCCAGTATATTGCACAAATGGCAGCTGCGTTAAAATACCTACATAAAAAGCATGTTATGCACCGAGATATCAAGCCAGAAAACATTCTCGTCGGAATACACGGCGAGATCAAGATTTCTGACTTCGGATGGAGCGTACATGCACCCAATAACCGCAGAAACACGATGTGCGGAACTCTTGATTATCTGCCGCCCGAGATGATTAAGCCAGGATCTCAAGACAACTACTATAGTGAGAAGGTCGATTTATGGAGTTTAGGTGTCTTAACATATGAATTCTTGGTTGGAGAGGCACCCTTTGAGGACACTCCAGTAATGACGCAAAGGAGAATTGCGAGGGGGGAAATGACAGTACCAAACTTCGTTTCAGCAGAGGCTAAAGATCTTATCAAAAGAGTAAGTTACCACCGCATGCTCCTACAAAACCTCAATTTCTTTACTCACACAATACAGCTACTTGTTCTAGACCCAGAGAAGCGGATACCGCTTGAGCAAGTCCAAAAACATCCTTGGATAATCAAGCATTGTGTGAAAGGTGAGAGGGCAAGCATGAGTGAGTAGTCCAAATCTAATACCATTCTATAAATACACTTGATGTGAAGTAGAGAGCAGCTCTCATCAGAAGATATTTTGTTTATGAGTACTGACTAAAAGAAATAGGGGACTCAAAGTCCACAGGAAACAAATCGTTGGCTGCAAGCACAGACCGTGATGATTAATGATTATATGATTTGTAACATAATGGCGTCTTGGAATGGGAACTGGTGGGCGAGCATAATGTTTGGAGTCGGGTATTATCATTGTTTCTCTTATGACTGCTTTCAATAATATACACCTTGACAGCGTAGCAGTCTTTCTCTCTGATATCTTACAAACGAGGCAATTGCTGTTCCTAAAACCAAATTTGGCAAATGCACCGTTTCAACGCCCCGATGAATATTGCGCACTTCTTGTCACAACTGGCCATGCCAATTGAGAGGATAGAGATGTAGTGCCTTGCCCCTAGTGGCGATACTTGAGTTATGTTTGGTATTTTGGGAACCTTTGGCCTTCGTGTGCATGTTACCTGTGGAACAAATTAGCAGCGTGTATGGCTAAAATTCAATAAGACGTTTAGGCACCGGAAGCTATCCTAAGAGCCGAGACACGATAATCAACTAACAGAATATTCTTCAATTTATCCCATTGCAAATGACTCCCGGCTCCCAAACTCCATATTTAAAGGTTGTTGTGGAAGTAATATTACCTGTAAATTCCATCAAATGGTCTGGTATCTGCAAAGCATGAATCCCATACTTCGTTAACGATCTTCGTCGCCTGGACGTCATCTTTGCAATTTGGTCTTTGCATCAAGCTTAGAATAGCTCGCCGGCGCACGCAATTCTGATGCTGTTGTGTGATGGTCCAGTTATTCCTTGTGAAGAATTCCCGCGTCCATCTGCATTCTCCACTCAAGCTCGAGGCTCGTATCTAGTCCCAAGTCAGGTTTCCCAGAAGTAGAAGTATTGCTCAAAAGGATAACATACCTCTGAGCAAGCAGCATGTCTCAAATCCGCCCAATCAACCTTCCACCTCAAATGATCCCACGCATGCACCATCTCATGACTTAATGTATCCTCCAAATGTTTCTTGTCGCGCACTTCATTTGCACAGATCACAATTCCCTGATCTGGATTGAACCCTCCTCCCTGCCTGCTTATGATATTTCCTTCCTCGTCCTTCACCGCAGGACATCGTACGCACTTCACATTCGATGCATCTAAATTGCCATTCAATGCCCTTATATTCTTCTGCATAAAGATCACCATAGGCGAGTAGTTGAAAGAAAAGTCGCGATACTTCTCACAACGTTCGCAATCGCGAGCCTCGTTCGATATGTAGGCATCTTCACGAAACGCATTTTGGCCGGCGAGGGTCATACGGCCAGTGAGAATATTGAAGTAGTTGCGCCATTTAGCTGTAGGATCATAGCCGGTCTTATCGGGGTCATTATTTGGATTTGAGTCGGCCATCGTGAGGAGAACTAGGCGTATTTTATCTTGCACAGGGCGTCGTCAGGGCTTCGTGTTGACATGCAGTTGACTTTTTGGTGGAGCAAAAACGCTTGGCATGCGAATTCGGGGGTTGACGAGAAGAGAATTGATGTGGTGAAACATGCATCGAAAACAGTTACGACGAATAGGCAGTTCATAAGAAAACTTCCCCCCCATGGTTTCTCTCTCGGTCACTTTCATTTTAATGAATTTTCCTGGAGTACAAGTCTAGGATACTTCCAAAATGAAGGGACCCAAACCTCTGACCATTGTCATAAAGCTTGGTTGAGTCAATCTTGGACATTATGCCAAAAGACAAGGCTGACGATACACTCAGGAACCAGCTCGATTGTAGATGAGAAAACCCATGAACCACTGTTATCGGTCTTGACTTTGATAGTCGAGACTGCTGTGAAGCTCCATAAAGATGGCCACAAGGTGATTATCGTGTCTTCTGGTGCTATTGGAGTTGGCTTGAGGAGAATGGATCTTGATAAAAGACCAAAACATCTTCCACGAGTACAGGTGTGTGTTTCTGGGTGAATATTTTTGAGAATTTTTATTAATTGATATCATAGGCATTGGCTGCTATTGGACAGTGTAGACTTATAAGTCTTTGGGATAGCTTATTTTCACACTTGCGGCAACCCATTGCTCAGATCTTACTCACTAGAAACGATATAGCTGATGTAAGTACTCTGTTCCGCTCTATTGTGACCAGATTGCTTATAGTTGCAGCGCACTCAATATCTTAATGCTTGCAATACATTCTCAGAGCTTCTCGACATGGGTGTAATACCCATTGTTAATGAAAACGACACCATTGCTGTCACGGAAATTAAATTCGGAGACAATGATACCTTATCGGCAATTACTGCTGCTATGATACATGCAGATTATCTCTTTCTGATGACAGATGTAGACTGTTTGTACGACAAAAATCCAAGGACTAATCCCGATGCCCAACCAATTGAGGTTGTAGAAGATATCGGGCTGTTGCAGGCTGATGGTACCACCTCTTAACCAACTTGCTGAGATCTGTGCTCACAAAATATAGTTTCTAGCGCAGGATCCACCTTGGGAACTGGAGGAATGTCCACCAAAATCGTCGCCGCCCGCCTTGCCACCTCGGCCGGTGTCACAACCGTGATAACCCGCTCCTCGAACCCTGGCAATATTGCCAACATAATACGCTACTTACAACCCGGCAGCCCAACTCCTGGAAAATATACAACTGCCCCAGACTTGACGTTTGATGAGTCACTTGTACGCTCGACGGCCGAACTCAAGGTGGAAGAAAGGGTGATAGCTCCGCTTCATACTCGCTTTCTTCCTAGCAGCAACCCCATACGTGATCGTTACTTCTGGCTCTTACATGGTCTTGCTCCCCATGGAACGTTATATATCGACGGTGGTGCTCACCGTGCACTGACTGCTAAGGCAGGTCTTCTTCCTGTTGGAGTCGTTGATGTAGAAGGCACATTCGCCCAACAAGAAGCTGTGCGTCTCATTGCCGTTGAACGTTTACCAAAACCGTCCGCATCTGGGAAGCAGTGGTCTGGTACTGGTATCGAAGTTGGTAGGGCCTTGGTAAACTATAGCTCTGGAGAGATTGCGAGAATCAAGGGAGTGAAGAGTAGTGAGATTCATGGGCTGCTTGGGTATGCTGATAGTGAATATGTTGCTTTGAGGGAAAACATCAGTTTTTTCGAGAGAGAAAGTCGACCAGTTACACCGAGTCTTGATTTATAGGTTACAGGCGTCAATGAGAATTTTGGGTAGACATAAATAGAGCACTATCATTTTTGGTGTGAGGATTAATGGATAGAGAATAAATCGAAGCACGTTAGTCGCAATCTCAACACAGCTGAACTAAAAGAGTTTGAACTGTAATGCCAAGTAAGCTGATCTCCGTTGTCGAAAATGCTTCCAAAGATTTCAGCCATTCCACCGAAGAACGCACTTAATGAGAACATTCGCTAGTGCCGATACTAATACAACCAACCAGCTAATCAGGTAGGCTCAAACTTCAGGCTTACTAGAATGTTGGAGGTATAGCCATTACCCTCCCCCTCTTTTAATTTTTTTTTAGGCACGACACTTCTATTAAAACTTCTCTGCAATGGTTTTTTATACATCACCACGTCTTCGTTTGCCCCAAGGTTTTAGTCAGTTGTATCTTATTTATTCTCAAATCTGTCTACGTCTGAGAATTTGGGTTTAGAGATAATTTAGAATTATGTATTACAATTTTAGGGACTTTTTTATTTCTGTTGTCAGTGTAGTGTTAATCAGAGAAACGTTTTGATTCTTGTCTAGGCCATTTCGGTTGCGGCAATCCCTTGTTTTTACCCCATAGTCGGAATCCTATTCTCGGAGTCGTATTTTGAGATGCATGTTTTCAAAACTAAACATCTCCTTGGAAGCTCCTGGCTAGCGGGCTCTACTAGAATATCACTCACCTAGCCTTCCAACGCTCCCACACGTATTATTTACTCTATACGAGGGGTCTTGAAGGTGCAGCACCACCAAGATTGCACAGAGGCTACCTGTTGTGGTCCTAGGACCCTATTCCTGTAACTGGGAGCGATATAACAGTGTAGAAATGCTACTAGAAAGAAGTCTCTGTCTATTATCAACTCATAATTACGGCTGAGGGAATAAAAGCGGCAACAATCACGCCATGTGTTCTATGCAAACCAGCACTAGATTGTTAGTAGATCTAGGCTATGCCCAAGAATATAGGCTCACGTATGAGTGACTATCTGAAGCACATTTGAAAGCCTAGCTACTATCTAAGAAATCAACTTTACCTCTATGATATACCTATATTCAAACAAATGATAAAAGCAACCTATCTTGGTAGTTACACCAAAATACTACATATATCAATGCCTGTTCATACCTCCTTTCTGTGACTATTCTATATACCTATGCCAGGCGAGAGGTTGTAATGCTCCCTCTCCCTCTCCCACATTACAATCTGTAAAATTCAGCAGTCAACCTGGGAAATCTTTACAAATACTATTAAAAGCGTAGCGGTAGAAAATTCTGTCTCATCGGAGCATCCAAAAATGTAAGCGGACTTGTGAGTACTTGAGGGAGAAAGCTCAATGCTTCCATCTATCCGAGTTTGTCTAGTATGAGATGAAGCGTGTGACTCCTGGGGCATGCGATTGGGGTCACGATGTCATTTGATGGCCCGTCAGGTATATGGCAGTTATGTAATTTGCGTAATCTGTGGTATCCCCAATACTTTGCAGAAGATTGCTATGTTTGTGAAGAAAACAGGAACTGCAAGTTTAACTCGTTGCCTAGCGACTCTGAATATTGTTTTCAAAAGATAGACTGATTGGGAAAAAAGATTAAGCATTGACTTATAGCAAGGCGGAGCGAGGAATTGGAACCTTATAAGATAAAAACACAGCTTAAGCTCGAAATGAGCAATGAAAGTACCTGCAAAACAGACCCTCCCTAAGTCTGCCAAGAGTAGCCATTGTCAAAGCATGCACCAGAAAGAGTGCCAGGTTGAAAGCATTCGAATTGGCAAAAAGTGTTTCTAGGCTTGGTGCCCTCCTACCTTTGGTAGCAATTTTTGGAGCTTGCAGGCCATATGGTACAAAACTGGCAGGCATAAACTCCAAAAAGAACCAAAAAGAATAGAGGAGTTCATACTTGACCCTAGAGTGGCTCCATCTGCTGGGAAAGAGTTTTAGCTCTGCAAACATTGTTATTCTTATCATATTGAATATTAAAAGTGGTTGAAGAACAAAAGCATAAGATGACACTCATCGGGGTATAGGAGATCTGAGATACATGGTAGAAAAGTTGAGAGATAGATTGAGATAGGGCAAAGTGATAGTGAAGAAAAGAAAGAAAAGAAAAGAAAAGAAACACATCTAGTAAATTTTATGAAGTTAGTTCTTTATTGTTATATTGATCATACTAGCCCAGCTTATCTGGCTGGCCAAGCGGAACGTTGTGCCTCGGTCCGCCCACGTCACACCATTCCCGAAAGCACAAAACATCCCATCCATCCTCTCCATTTCTCCCTCTCTCTCCTTACCTCTTCGCAAGCCACCCAATATGCTGCTCCTGGGCCTTACAGGATCAATAGCCACAGGCAAATCCACAGTATCCTCTATCCTGTCCCAGCCGCCATACAGTCTCCCCATTATAGATGCCGACTTGATTGCGCGCAAAGTTGTCGAGCCTGGAGCCCCCGCATACGCCAAGATCGTCGCCCATTTCAGTGCATCAACCCCGGACTTGTTGCTCGAGCCATCTGCAGGTGAAGATGTGACAAAAGGGCGGTGGCTAAACCGACCTGCGCTGGGAAGAAGGGTATTTGGGGATTCTGAAGAGGTGCGAAAGGATCGCGCTGTTCTAAACGGAATTATTCACCCCGCAGTACGATGGGAGATGTATAAAGAGTTACTTGTCTGCTATTTGAAAGGCTGCTGGGCCGTAGTGCTTGATGTGCCATTGCTCTTCGAGGGCGGACTTGATCAGATATGTGGTACGGTCATGGTAGTCGCGGTTTCCGACCCGGAAATCCAGATGCAACGGCTACGGGCGCGAGATTCGCACCTGACGAGAGAAGACGCAGAAAACAGAGTCAAGAGCCAGGGCGACGTTCGAGAAAAAGCGAAGAGATGTGAGGCACGTGGCGAGGGATTTGGTGTTGTGGTGTACAATGACGGTGGAAAGGATGACCTTCGAAATGAGTTAGAGAGAGCCATGGCTCAAATTAGCAGAGCAAGTCCGCGTTGGTGGGCATGGTTATTACTTCTTTGTCCCCCACTGGCCGGAATGGCGGGATTCTGGAGTTACTACCGTGGCCAGGTCATCAGCAGAAAGTGGAAAGAGCAAGAACTGCAGCTCAAGGCTAAACTTTGAGGTCGTGCATCATTTCTTATGCTGTGTTCTGGGACATTGGATGGTCACGTTAGTGTGTCGACTAGAGGATGTGGGTTTCACCGGAAGAGCCTAACGTCTGCTATATAATCGATTCTATAGACATGTAAAACAGAGTTGTATTTCTGTCATGGAAATACTCGGTTTACAGAGCGGAGAGGGGGTTGGTTGAGATACCTGGGATTCAGGTGTGAACTCAGACCGGCTCCCTGCCTATCTTACCAGATTTCTTTTCACAAGCTTCTATCAAGTGCAAACATGTGTCAAATTATACTCTAGTGCTTGCTTCACTGTTCAGAGTGGGAAATGATGCATGGGGAGGCCTAGGGAGAAAACAGATTCTGGGGAGGCTATGTACTATACTTGAATACATCGAGATGTGTTTGACAGGGTATGACATGGCTATTAGCACCACAACACCTGGGCGGTAGAGATACGAGCTTCCAGATACACAGTCAACCATGTTTCAAATGGCTCCAATGTACATCAGATAATTCCAGCCTTCGCGCTGGTTGCCTGTTCATCCCCTAAGATGAATCTAAAGTATGGTTCATTCAGTTGGTTAACCAGCTACTTTAAAAGTGCTTCCGAGCTTAAGTTCCTTCCCATAACCGTCGCCCTCACGACTGGTGCGTTACAAACAACCAAGCCTTTTGAAAATATATCACCCACGAACTCCGCCAGAATTTGTTGTCCAGGCTTTGTCTTTTCTTTAAGCCCTTATGTACGCACGACTCTCCTTTTGAAAGTTCTAGAAGACAGCCTCTAAGACACTGAGATTGTACGTCACGTCGCTCAAGTCACCACCTTCTGTTTGACCCTGTTGAGATACTGTTTAAATCACTACCTCCAATTCAGCAGTACAATATGTATGTTCTTTCTATGTTTAGGATACACTTGCTGCGAGAGAGGACCTTCAGCTCTCTTGAATCATTGACGAGTTTTGCATAGCGTCGCGAGGGCCTGTAGACTTGCGGCGTGCGATATGTCTAGAGAAGCATTTTATGGTCTTAGTGCTCCCTCGACAATATTGCATTAATCCAGTGCCCTGAATCAAATTGACATGTTATTGTGCTTTATTTGTCTATCTTTGTGGAATGGACATGCTGGATATTCTGCACGGAAACTCAGCTGACACAAGTTCTAGAAAGAGTCGCGCCCACTTGTGACCATTCATGATATATCCAACTGTTAACAGATTTTGCGTGAGAGCAATGTCATACAAAGGATTCGATTACGTCCTCGGAGCTCAACTTGCTCGAAAACTCCCAAAGCTACCCGCTCCGCCTCAAGTAGTCTTTCCTACAAGGATTATAAAGACTGTTATTTGTATAGAGCATATTGAGAGTTGTAGTGAGCCCGAATCAGAGTAAGACGTATCATTTATGGCTCTACGAGTTGCATGGGGTGTTACAGCTGTACATGGTTTTGCAGTTGCTAACTCGGATACTTTATAGAGCTTCCTTGGAAGCTGTGTCGACGCCTTCTGCAAAATGGAGACCGAAGAAGAAAAGATCAGTTCATTTCGAAGGGTCAACAAACTCTAGCAGCGGCGATGACTCAGGTCTCTCAAGTAAGCCTAGCAACCTATGCTCAACTTGTGGAAAAAGAAAGTCTATTCTGAAGAACGGTGGGAAACAAAATGTAAAGTGAATGTCCGGATTCTGAGTGAATCTGTCAAGCCTTACAAAATTTAAATCTTTTGAAGACTTGTGACTTATGGATTTCACTAATTGGCATTTCTGTAGTCCCCTAACGGTGACACGGATTCAGATAAGTTACATTGCTGTTCCACCTGTAGCAAAAAGCCCAAAGGCGACGAACTGAAGGGAAAAGACCAAAGGGAAGGGAAGGATAATACCCTGATTCAAAACACTAAGAAAGGTGAGGAAAAGTCTGGTACAGATGAGCAACTACTAAATGATCTTCTGATAATCTGGAACACTTCCAAGAATTCTACTTCTGTGATCATTGACGCTAGCAATATTATAGAAGCTAAGCTGTATGAGAAAACCTAAGGCCATCGGAAAGACTCACGCAATCTTGGCGTGAGCCTTGCTAAACGACAGCCTTATATACAATTTAATTCTCTGAGTACAGGCTAACATACCCTCACTCTAGATCAAATACCAAACCGAACCCTTTATCTAAATCGTCCTACGGCAACCTCCTTACGAAACTCCTTTGATTCTCTACAACCAGCAAATCGTACTCAACAACTTATAAACCGCGTGAAGCTTCACGGAATGGTTCAACATATCCTTCAGCCATCCAGGGCGGATGTTGTTCGCCGCGAGGACGTAGTGGAACAGCCTTCTGATCCTCGTCCAAATGCTTTTTTTGAGTAAGTGGTTCTCGATTGAGGATCTAAGTAGCACTTGAGGCTTTTAGTGTTATACCGTTGGAAATTGCTGACTTCAGTATTTACTCAGCCAAAGATCGGGGTTTCTTCGAGTCTATCATGGTCCAACTTATGGCAATCCCTATGGCTCCCTCCACGGAAATCCAGGTAACCCAAATCCAATTGGCACATTTCTCCCTACGTTTGGAGGAGGGGGTTTTGGTTACCCATCACCTTACCCAAACTCTCCCATGCATAACTTTCAACAGACGAATAATCAACAAACTCTTCAACATTGCCACTGTCACCAATGCAACCAGCAGGAAGGTACCCGTTATCAAGAAAATCTCCAGCCACAGAACGGCCCAAGCACACCACGCATCACTTCCAATGGAAACCTAAACAATTCTAAGCAGCCGTCACCTGCAGGCAACGGCAGTTCCGCTAGAGGGTGGAGAGGTAATAACAACTCCCAGCAGTCACTGCCTGGAGGCAATAATAAATCCAATAGGGGATGGGGAGGTAATAATAATGGTGGACCAATTCCTGGAGCTTGGGACGATGGTCCTAATCAAAATCGTAGAGGATCCGGAGGCAACAACAACAACAACACCAACTCTTCTGACTGGGGTGGAAATCAAGTTTCGTCAGGCAGAGGTGAAAATTCGTGGGGCAATGTGGCGTCAAACAGAAATGATGACTCGAAGACAAACAATGGATGTGATGATTCTTGGAATAACAACTCTACTGACAAAGCTGGATCCTCAAATTGGGACAACAATGATTGGGGAAACCCCCAGGGAGACAATTCCAAGAATGACTCTAGTAACAACGACACCTCATCCAGCGGAGGTGGAGATAACTGGAATAGCTGGAACAGCTATTCTGGTGGAAACTCTGGCAACAATGAGGCTGGCAATTCTTCTTCTGGGGATGCTGTAAATGGTGCCGGCTCATCTGGTTGGGGTGAAGATTCGAATAACAAGCCATCTAGCTCAAATAGCGGAGGAAATGATACTTGGGGCGCACCTGCGAACCAAGATCCTTGGGCTGATCGCACAGCTACTGAAGCCACAAATGGGGGAGGAACCCCCACCAGGGATGATAACTGGAACTCTGGTGACAATTCGGGAGGTGATAATTGGGGCGGCAATTCGAGAGGAGAAGATAACAATGGTGGAGCTTGGGCTACCCAGACAGCATTATCTGGTGGAAGCTGGGCTGATGCTGGAACTGGGCCAACGAGCAAGAATGCTGGATGGTAAAGCTTATGCTTGTTGTGCTTATATTTGCATACCTTTTGGGTTCTACTCGCCATTTGAAGCCAGCTCATAAGGCTGGATTCCGCATTGTCCTCGGATGATTTGGTGTTCTGCAATTGCTGAGGAGCTTACCCAAAATCCGGCGGCTCTTCCTTCATTTTAATAGGAGTGTTATGCATTTGCAAGCTCTCCAAAGGCTGGTGAATTAGGCTGGTGCCAAGCAAGAGATCAGTTTTTGCTATTATATGGGATGGGAATAGAGGTTGTACTTTGTGACTAAAGATAATTCCCGTTACCTTTATTTGGACTCTCATCCAGCACTCGATGTACTTTAGCTTACTTAATTCAGTTCATCAAGTCGCTTCGTATACTGACTTGATCATCTAGAGAGATGTGTGCAGCTCCCCCACATACTTGTTGCTAATCTAATGACAACTTCAAAAGTGAACTAGTTCCCTAAGAATTTGTCTTTATATCTCAACGTATTCCATGGCCAGAGCTCCATCTAACTTTACATATTTACCACTTTGATCATAACCTTAGTCTCACTTACAATACCTCATCTCGTCAGCACCAGCCCAGCCCAGTTGACATTCCCCCCTCCTTCGCCAAGACATGACGTCCTGCAACATTTAACATCAAAATCCTAGATGCCGTCTCAAAACTCCTCAACTACTTCAATCACTACAACAATCCTGCTTCTCTGCTTACTTCTCTTCTCTTTCTTCCCGTCATTCTTCCACCTCCTGTAAGGTTCTTCTTCCACACCACATCTCCTACTAATCCAGGCACAGTTGGACAATACCCCTCCATTTTTTAACGCCAACTTCCTACCTCCCCAAACCCTCTACTTCACCAGCAATCACAGGCACTATGTGGGCCCAAAAACACATCACTCTCCCTGCCAAATCCCGGGGATCGTACCTTATCACCGACACAATTGTCTCTTCGCTTCCAGACATAAAAAACTACAAAGTGGGACTGTTGAACCTGTTCATCCAACATACAAGCTGCGCTTTGAGTTTGAATGAGAACTGGGATGAGGATGTAAGGGCGGATATGAGTGATGCATTGGATAGGATTGTGCCAGAGGACAAGAAGGGGGGTCTGTATAGGCATGACGCAGAAGGGAGTGATGATATGCCAGTAGGTCTAGGCTTTCCTTTTAGCGAAAAGGGAGATGTCTATATACGGAAATAAGCTGACTGGACACAGGCACATATTAAGAGCGCATTGATCGGTGCTAGCGTTACGATTCCGATCAAAGATGGCAAGCTTGCGCTCGGTCAATGGCAGGGAATTTGGCATCTAGAGTTTCGGGCGAGTAAGCACCAGCGGAAGATCGTAGCTACGATACAAGGAGAGAAAATATGAGTGTTTATTACATGGGCATTTGCTGCTTAGGATTTCACGACGTAGTTTCAGATCAGGAAAATTGGTACTACCATGGCCAGATTTCACAATTCTATTGACTTGGAACTCCGAACTTGGACCTTGTTGAATGGGCTGTTTCACACACCTCGTGCCAGGGGGTGATATACTAAAAGAATGCCACTCTCTTTATCTTGTTGTCTATAAAGGACGTAAGATTCACTAGTATGGTTAATTAAGTCTTTTTAAGGTGAACAGTCTAGTATTTACAACAGGTTATGAGCCTCACGAGGTGTGCTTGAGCTAGGGGGAGTATTGAATGGGCTGTGTCACACACTTCGTGACATGGCGTGATGTACTAAAAGAATGTCACTCTCTTTATCTTGTTATCTATAAAGGACGTAAGATTCTCTAGTATGGTTAAGTTGGTCTTATAAGGTGAACACGGTCTAGTATTTACAACAGATCTTCAAGCTATTTTCTAGTTTCTTATCATAATGTTTCTTTTCATTATTCGCTGTGTTTAGGTTTCGTCTGTCCTAAATTTGGGACTCTGGTGCTATGTGAAAGGTTATAGACTGCTGGAAACATCGAGACATCTTGCACCTAAATCACATTTCACCTATATTCTTTCTGCTATCTGACCCTATACTATTTTATATTAAAAGTTGACTGATCGACTCATGTATGGTAACTTTATGTTTGAATTATTGGGTTTTAAGCATAAGTTACTATCAGACATTGCTACGTTGAGAAAATAATATTTTCTTGTTGCTTTCACTGTATTATCCGACCCGGTCATATCCTTTCCTGGCTGCTTTCTCTCCGATCAGTCAAAATTATCAGGAGCAGCGAGTCTTAGATCACTTAGAATACGGGGCACCGGAATAGTGCTCGTTGTATTCAGTAAGTGACCGATGGTATTGCAAAGTCTACGTACAAGGTTGTGTTCATCTAGGACCCTCGATGGGGTCGACCCTACGAATAGTTGGCTTGATCGGGCCGCGTACTCGGGCCGAGGTCGACGCTTCAGGTCGCATGGTTTCACGTGATTTGTTTACACGTGATATAGACGATTCAAGGTCAGGAATTATATACCAACACTGATAGCACCTGGCTCATCTTGCAAGATGTTCTCTTTGCTTTCCTCAGAACGTTTGGAAAGTTGTAACTCTTCGACTAGATATGTTTCTTTCGATTCAGTTGGCTCCATCTGGATGTCTTTGAGCTTCATGTCTTTCTTCCCTCTATCCTCAATGTCTGCGTCAGCAGCATCTTCCTCCTGTTTCTTCTCCAAGATTTCACTCTCCTCAATTTCGTCATCAAATATCTTAACCTCCAGATCTGAATCTTTACTGTAAACTCTAAACCCGACAATACAAACAGCATTCCATGGTTCAGGCTCATCTTCATCATCACTAACATTCGGCCTTTTATTTGGAGCAAGAGGGGGTGTATTTCTATCGTTGAGCGGTCTAGTTTTGATTGTGGGATCATCGTCGCTATAGAAATCCGCATAGTCAGAAACCGGGCTCGCACTTGACTCTCCTTCTGAGGTTATATATTGCCGACGGCCTGAAAAAGCTCCTGGAGGAGGACCTGGATACCGCCGGCTTGAAGCTGTGCTCTTGCGTCGACTGTGATGGGGATTGTAACCGGGAGGTGGCAGCGGTGGGCCTCCGACAAATGGATTCCTATGTTGTGGGGAGGTGTTTATTGATATCGTATTAGGTGTTTCTGGCGTGTAGTGTGAGGCAGTTGGGGAACTCGGGAAAGTTTCTGTTTGTATAGCTTTGTCGGTTTCGTTCATTGTTATCGTTTCCAGTGGGAATTCTAGTTTTGGTCGACCTTCGTCGGTATGTGGCAATTCTTCGGTTTGAATGCCTTTGTCTTCCTTTGTAATTTGTATCTCCTTAGTATCTTCTGTCTGTACCCCCTTTTCTTTTGGTTCCTTCATCTCCTTTTGTTTTTCTTCAGCGAGGCATTTGACTGCCTTGCGCTCACGCTTCTCTTGGTTCTTCTTCTCCTGTTTTCGCATAATGTTACGACGCAGTTGGTCTTTCTCCCAACTTTTCTGCCGTGCTACTACTCTAGATTCTCGAATTTTGGCTCTGTCTTGAGCTTTTCTCGCAGTTGCCTTAGATTTTGTGTAGACTTCAGCCTTGCTATGAGCCAGATCGTACATAGCACCGACCTGCGCTAATTTATCATTATCGACCTTCCTTCTGCATTGGGATTTGACAACATCTTCTACAGAGGGCATATCTGTGTCTCGGTCTGCCACGACTTGGATAAAAACCGCGTAAGTACCAGCTGGGAGGCTTTGAAGCTCCGTAACAACACTTCGTTCCATCAAGTAATTACCGTGGCTTCGCACAATGTAATCTTCTTCTCCCAATGAATCCACTTCATGCAACCGGAATTGTAACCTAAAGTTGTATTGACCTTGCAATCCGTCGAAATACCTGTTGTCAAGTTGACTTAGCACTAAGACAACTGGTGAAGTTTTCTTCAATACGATCCTAAACTTTTGCTCAAACTCAGCGTGCCATGGGACTTCAACGCTGATCCATTTCTGGGTAATGCGCCAATCTGGACAGTCCATGAAAAGTCTTGTTCGATCAAAGTGTTGATACTTTCGAAGCAGATCCTCAAAAGATATCCAGAACACAGTATCGCCACCAAATTTGTGATTCAATTCGAGTTGCGCTTCAGGGGTGAACTCTTTACTACCATCAGACCATGCACCCTCCCAGTTGCCCCTCTTCCCTTTCCCCCAAGGGTTTCTAAGCTTCAGGAGACGTTGGCCCGTTGATAATTCCCTAGCTTCCATAATAACGTAAGCATGACCTTCAGAAATTCCATCTCTGTTTCCATAGCCCCCATCAAGGAGCCCAGTCGAGCATCCAAACAAAAATTCTTTGTTGACTTTCATGATTTCGTTGGTCCAGAACTCATCAGTGTCTAGAATGTCAGAAGTTAGGAGTTCAGTAGTCACCTGTAGGGGTAATCTCGTAGTTAGTATGCTTGATACAATAAAGAATTTGAGATAAAGTCTCATGAGTCGGCCACTCGGGAATACATCATTATGTGCTCTTCAGACATATCTCCAGAGCATCCGATCCCCTAACGCTTTTTCAATGAGAAATTTGGTGTGCAAAACTTACGCCACCAGTGAGATCCTCCAGACCTTCTCCAATCCAGCCACCGGCAAGTGCAGCATAGTCACCATGCGCTTTAGCGTATGCCTTTTCCAGCAGAGGAAGCCAGGTCTCGTTTTGATCTCGGCAGTGGGCAAAAAACAATGCTTGGGACCCGCTTTGATATGTGTTTCGGTATTCTTTCTCGACGTCCTCTCGATCGGTTTGTTCTAGCAAGTGACGCTGCACAGATGGGGAATCCCAGTCTGGTGACTTGAGGTATAATTTGTCGTCAATTATCGAGATTATCCATTCACCGTCTAACACAGTTAGAATTTTGGATGGCACTCGTACTTTAGAAAGGCGACATGTTGGACTGACCTCGGTGGAACACAAATCCGTATATTCCAATTTCTTGTGACTGTTAGCTATCTTTTCGAAACGTAAGGATGCATTGCACAGACTAGTATCATATTCTACACATATCCGCTGTATTCCAACCTCCATATTTACTAAGGCGGTCAAACTAGCCATTAGCCAACAGTCACCTAAGTTTCCTTGTTTAACTTCGGCTGGCGTGCCATTTTCTTTCAGGAAAGTAGGCTTGTTGAAAATTTCATGGACTCGTTTGACAGCTTTAGGCACTTGTGAAGTCGGGCCGGATAATGTTCTGCTATTGATTTCAAATCTGCTATCCAACAGGCCATTCAGACAATAGCCCTTTTCCCACTTCAAGTCCCAGTCGATATCAAAGCTCGAATCGCGATACCGCATATTTACCCTCTTGCACTCTTTTATAAGTTTCCTAACTTTAGTCCTACATTCCTGCACGGCTCTTTCGAAGTCCTCAGATACGAGAAGGTTATTTGGTGCAGGTTTTGGAGCTTGGGCAGCCTTGGAGGGATCCGTCGAGGAAGGAGGGGCAAATGGAAGGATTGTCGTAGCTTTACTAAATTTCGGTACCGAAAAACGCGACCATATCTTATTTATAGTCTCTTGTGGGGGTAGAGTCTTCTTCTTCTTCTTCTTCGCTTTTGATTTAATGTATCCGAACGGTGGAGGAGGCGGTGGTGGATTTGGTCGTGGATACACTCTTTGTTTCTCGTCCTCATCACTAGAGCTATACATAGTTGACATCGCGCAAAGCCGAGGGTTACTTTATCGAGAAGTAACAGGAACTCCGGTCTGCGATATCTAGTCGTCTGCAGCGGGCATGAATTATATTGGAAAACCCCCAGCTCCCAGCCGCCTTACAATGTAAACATATAGAGGCTCTGGAGGTACAGCGTCGAAGTATTAGCATAGCACTAGTAGGGGAACCCCCCCTTTCCCCCCTACATTCTCGCTTAGCCTAATTAGGTATCAAAACATTGCTGAAATGCGGTTCACGATGCTCCTATGATGTTTCTATAGCAATCTATGTCAAGTTATCTTTTACGATGGCAGATTACTTGAATTCCATGTTGGATTGTCCTTTGCATTGCCCTTTAGGTTATTCTAGTTAGCTTATACCTACTCGCCTATTTGTCGTATAAAAGCTACCGATTTGACTTGTAATTAATGATGTAATATTCTTATTTTACACTTTATAGGCTGGTTTTGTTCCCAGATTCATAAATACACAAAGCTATTATATCTTAAATTCGAAATACAATAAAAAGCCTACTGTTTAATAAAGCTAATTTATTACTTAATTAAGCCAAGTGACTTTTTAGAGGCCCCCATTTACTAGTGATCTGCCAAGACTTTCCAGGCAACACATTTTGTATGTATATTTATCACTCTGATCCCCATACCTTCTAACATACGACTCACACTGATAGTCAATCTGGTCAAGAGGCTTGCAATTATACCGTCACGAGGCAGAGACCACACTACGGCAGCCCCTCTGGCTGTGTTACCTTACATTCCCTGAGTGTGGCCAGCGATTCGCCGAAAACTCCAGCAGGCACAGCATTATAAGCCATTCATGCAGCTATTAGAAAGCCTCACCGATGTTGTACATAGAAGGTCAATTATATGTGGAAGGGATTTGCAGAGCGGGCTGATTTTCAGCCGCAAAATAGAAAGAATAAGCATATCGACGGATGTCAGATGATTTAGCCGGCCCGTCAGGCAGCTTTGCAGCTTTGATCGGTTGGAGCACATGCGAAGTGGTGATAGGAAAGTAAACCTTATCTTTCCAGTTATGAAGATCGATGTTCAGATGTTGCTCAGCAACACATGTAGAGGTAGAGGTAGGCAGTCAGGCCAATGGGCATAGCCGGCCATGGGGTTATTTATTAGGCAAGGCTTCTATCTCAAAGTCCCAAAGTTGGGTATGTTGGGTAGTTATAAGCAACGCTCCAAGGACCAACCAGGCTGGTGGCATTTGGACATCTTTGATTGTGACAGAACATCCCTTTTTGGCGATATTTAGTGGTCATCAAAAGTAAACTCGTCTCTCCCTTCGACAGGTCCCGGTGGCCGATCGTGTGCATGATATCGGCATATAGAGCACGCGATACGGAGTTCGGCGGTGTGGTTTACGATCCCAAAAGGATAGAACCAAAGGGTTCTGGATATCTGTAAAAACAGAGAGAACTTAAAAGTTACTTTCCGTTTCTGTGTTTCTCTACTGTATTGTTCTTCATGGGGGGATATTGATCACGTGCGGTGCCTCGCTTCTTCTCTAGTTTTATTTTTATCATTTAAGCCGCCAGCCCCTCCCCTCCATGTATATCTATGTAAGCGAGGCGGAGGCAGCAAATTAAAAATTTATGCAAATGACGAGGCACAATTTCAGGATGGGTAATATTTTGTTCCGATTTCATTATGCTCTCTGATACTATCTCACGCGACTGACGCGACGGGACAATGTGGTTTAACGAGAACATATTCAACCATGTACCCCAGTGAAGGAGGAAGGTCACAAGGGAGTTCCATCTACATACCATCTCCAGATTGGGACACCGTGCGGCAATGTGGAGCGCGCACGAGTATAACATTCTTGCAAAACCTACGTTGTAGCTGACAAAGTATCTAGACACACGAATCTCAAGCCTTTCGAGAAAGAGAAGAAAACTA
>Ga0247734_1001143_pt1 | contig 20839 bp, 18 predicted proteins | sample UWRJL103311B2_FD_180933 | JGI IMG/M metagenome (GOLD analysis project Ga0247734, IMG submission 180933) | Plant litter microbial communities from Arlington Agricultural Research Station in Wisconsin, United States - UWRJ-L103-311B-2 | ecosystem: Environmental > Terrestrial > Plant litter >... | reverse complement strand
GCTTATGGCTAACAACAAGCTGTTTGATTATCCTGGTTTAGTCGAAACCATTGAAGCTGACTTTAACAACGAAACGGGTAATATCGCGTTCAGGGCTACATTTCCTAATCCAAAAGGATTGCTGAGACATGGTGAAACGGGCAACATTCTCGTTAAACTGCCATATAAAGATGCGCTGATCATTCCTCAGAAAGCTACTTTCGAAGTTCTGGAAAAGAAATATGTTTATGTTTTGGATAAAAACAATGTGATCCGGTCGAGGGAAATAACCATAGCAGCAGAGTTACCCAATATTTTTGTTGTTAAATCCGGTCTGACCAAGAACGATAAAATTCTTTTGGAAGGCTTACGTCAGGTAAAGGAAAACGAAAAAATACACTCCAAATTCGTGAAACCTGATTCTGTGATCTCGAATTTAAATCTATATGCCGAATAACCAGGTATCTTAAAAAGCAAAAGACATGTTCAATCAATTCATAAGAAGACCTGTATTCGCTATTGTGATCTCAATCATGATAGTCTTTATAGGCATCCTGGCGATAACGAAATTACCCATTTCGCAATTCCCGGATATCGCCCCGACAACCGTAAACATTTTCATAGCTTATCCTGGTGCAAGTGCTGATGTACTCGTTAAATCCACGCTGATTACCCTGGAACAGGCTATCAACGGGGTGCAGGATATGCGGTACATTGCTACCGATGCAACCAGTGCCGGTGAGGCCACGCTCAGAATCATCTTTGAGCCCGGGACAGACCCCAACGTTGCTGTAATCCGGGTAAAAACAAGGGTAGATCAGGTGATGCCACTTTTACCTGAACTTGTTCAGCGTGAAGGTGTTATTATTTCGCCCGTTCAGCCTAGTATGCTAATGTACGTCAACCTTTATTCCAAGGATAAAAGTATTGACGAAAAATTCCTGTTCAACTACGCTACTGTTAAAATGATCCCTGAAATTCAGCGGACAAAAGGGATAGCAAGAGCACAGATATTAGGTAGCCGCAGGTATGCAATGCGTCTTTGGTTGAATCCGGAGCGCATGCGTGCTTACAATATTTCCACAGAGGAAGTTATGAAAGCGGTTGGCGAGCAAAGTATTGTTGGTCGCCCGGGTCGTATCGGTCAAAGCTCCGGTATTGCCGCCCAGTCGCTGGAATATGTACTTACTTACAAAGGAAGATTTGACAAGCCGGAAGAATATGAAAGTATCATTATCCGGGCGAATTCAAAAGGTGAAAGTATACACTTGAGAGACATCGCCAAAGTTGAACTGGGAAGTGAATTCTTTGATATTTATTCTAATCTGGATGGCCATGCTTCGGCGGCCATCGTATTACGTCAAAATTATGGCAGTAATGCAAGTGATGTAATTGAGGAAGTAAAAAAGAAGCTTGATGTGATGAAAGAATCCTTTCCTCCTGGTGTGGATTACAAAATCAGCTATGACGTTTCTCAGTTTTTGGACGCCTCAATCGAGCAGGTTATTGATACTTTGCGTGATGCGTTTATCCTGGTTGCCCTGGTGGTTTTTATATTCCTTGGCGACTGGCGTTCAACATTAATTCCGATCCTTGCGGTGCCTGTATCATTAATTGGGGCATTCTTTGTCATACAGGGTTTTGGACTTTCCATCAATTTAATTACGCTTTTTGCACTTGTACTTGCTATTGGTATTGTGGTCGATGATGCGATTGTCGTCGTCGAGGCCGTGCATGCGAAGTTTGAAGAAGAGCCGGGTATATCACCCTATAATGCTGTAAAGAAAGTGCTTAGTGAAATCAGTGGAGCAATTATCGCGATCACTGCCGTAATGGTGTCAGTGTTTCTTCCGATCTCATTTATGTCCGGACCGGTTGGTACTTTTTACCGGCAGTTCTCGATTACAATGGCTAGTTCAATTGTAATTTCGGCCCTGATCGCCCTGACGCTTACTCCTGTATTGTGCGCCATGTTGTTACAAAATCATCATGGACATGAGAAGAAGAAAAACATACTGACCAAAGTGCTCGACAGTTTCAACCGCGGTTTTGATAAAGTTACCGGCAAATATGTTGGCTTGTTAAAACGGATCGTTAGCCGGAGAGTAGTTACCTGGGGAGTATTATTTGCTTTCTGTGCCGGAATTGTATTTGTGAATAAAATTTTGCCCGCAGGATTTATTCCGAATGAAGATCAGAGTACGATTTATGCGATTATCCAGACTCCTCCGGGCTCTACTTTGGAAAAAACCAATGAAGTTTCCAGAAGACTTCAGAAAATTTGTGAAGAAGTTCCGGGAATAGAATCAGTGTCATCTTTGGCTGGTTATGAGATTATGACAGAAGGCCGGGGTTCTAATGCCGGTACTTGTCTGATCAACCTGAAATCATGGCATGACCGTGACAAAAACGTGAAGGAAATCATGGAAGAGCTCGAAGGAAAAACAAGAAATCTTGGAGCCGTGGTTGAATTTTTTGAACCGCCAGCAATTCCTGGTTTTGGTACTTCCGGTGGTTTCTCCATGCGTTTATTGGATAAAACAACCGATACGGATTACGCCGAATTTGATAAAATCAACAAGAAGTTCATGGAAGATCTGGCAAAACGTCCGGAGCTTACAGGTTTGTTTACCTTCTTTGCCGCGAATTATCCGCAGTATGAATTGCAGATTGATAATCAGCTTGCGATGCAAAAAGGAGTATCTATCGGAAAAGCGATGGACAACCTGAACATCATGATCGGTAGTACTTACGAACAGGGGTTTACAAGATTTAACCAGTTCTTCAAAGTATATGTGCAGTCAGATCCTAGTTTCAGAAGACTTCCATCCGATCTTTTAAAGCTTTTTGTTAAAAATGATGCAGGAGAAATGGTTCCTTACTCGTCGTTCATGACGCTTAAAAAAGGCCAGGGCCCTAATGAGATTACCCGTTTCAATTTGTACAATTCAGCAGCGATCCAGGGTCTTCCGGCCAAAGGATATACTACTGCTGATGCGATCGCGGCGATTCGGGAAGTATCAGCGAAGACATTGCCAAAAGGATATGATGTTGCTTTTGAAGGTCTTTCGTATGACGAATCGATCCGTGGTAATGAATCTTTGGTTGTGTTTATGATCGTATTAGCGTTTGTTTATTTTGTATTGGCAGCGCAGTATGAAAGTTTCATTATACCACTGGCCGTTGTGTTATCGCTTCCGGTTGGGGTGTTTGGTTCGTTCCTGCTTCTAAAACTGATGGGCCTGGAAAATAACATTTATGCTCAGATCGGATTGATCATGCTGGTCGGTCTGTTAGGTAAAAATGCCGTACTGATCGTAGAGTTTGCAGTACAAAAGCGGTCGCAGGGAGAAACAATTCTGAATGCAGCAATTGAAGGAGCCAAGGTTCGTTTCCGTCCTATTTTGATGACTTCATTCGCATTCATTGCAGGTCTGATTCCGTTGATTACTGCAACGGGTGCAGGAGCTATTGGTAACCGTACTATTGGTGCATCGGCACTGGGTGGTATGTTATTCGGAACTATTTTCGGAGTTATCATCATCCCTGGCTTGTACTATATATTTGGCAGTTTGGCCGATGGCAGAAAAATGATCAAAGATGAAGAGGACGGCTCCTTGTCTGAGCAGTTTGTTCATGCAGTTGATGCTTTCCCTCTAACTCAAGAAACTCAAAATGATGCGCAATAAAAGAATATTAAACGGGGTGGGGATCATGTTCCTTGCCCTGATATATACCGGGTGCAGTGTACCCCCGATGGTTCACAGAACCGAGAACAGAATAACCCCTGTGAGTTACAACAACTCACAGGACTCTACCAATACGGCACGGCTTAGCTGGAAGAATTATTTCACTGATCCTTACCTGATCGCACTGATTGATACTGCTTTTAAAAACAACCAGGAATTCAATATTACCTTACAGGAAATTGAGATTTCGAGACAGGAAATAAGAGCCAGAAAAGGGGAATATCTGCCGTTTGTTGGATTAGGCGGTGGAGCTGGTGTCGATAAAATTGGCCGGTATACCAACCTGGGTGCCAGTGAAGCTACTACTGATATCAAACCTGGAAAAGAAACGCCGGAATTTTTGCCTGATTTTCAGGTCGGAGCTTATGCAAGATGGGAAGTGGATATCTGGCATAAATTACGAAACGCAAGAAAAGCGGCAGTATCCAGATATTTAGCATCGGTGGAAGGAAGAAATTTCATGATGACGAATATGATTTCTGAAATTGCCAATTCCTACTATGAATTATCGGCGCTCGATGCGCAGCTGGCTATTATCCAGCAAAACATTGAGATTCAGAATAATGCGTTGAAAATCGTAAGAATGCAAAAAGAAGCAACACGTGTTACGGAACTGGCAGTCAAGAGATTTGAAGCACAGGTGCTGAATACCACAAATCTTCAATACGATATCAGACAACGGATTACGGTAAGCGAAAACAGAATAAACTTTCTGTTGGGTAGATATCCTCAGCCAGTTCAGAGAGACAGTGCCAATTTTGCGAATTTAGTGCCAAACATGATGCAGGCCGGAATTCCATCGCAATTATTACAAAACCGACCTGACGTCAGACAAGCTGAAAATAACTTAACAGCCGCCAAACTCGACGTGGAAGTTGCAAGAGCAAACTTTTATCCTTCTTTGAGTCTGTCTGCTGGTGTAGGTCTTCGGGCATTTAATCCGGCATATATTTTAAAATTACCGGAATCACTAATTGCTTCTTTGGCAGGCGATCTGGCCGGACCATTGATCAACAAGAATGCAATAAAAGCAACGTACGCCAGTGCAAATGCCAGACAGATCCAGGCCGTTTACCAATACGAAAAAACGGTTTTAAATGCTTACATTGAAGTTGCCAATCAGTTATCCAACATGAGTAATCTGGCAAACAGTTACGATCTGAAAACCAAGGAAGTTGCGGCACTTACAGAGTCAGTCAACATCTCCAACCGACTTTTTACATCTGCACGGGCTGATTATATGGAAGTTTTGCTGACACAGCGGGAAGCTTTGGAATCAAGATTTGACCTGGTAGAAACTAAAATGCAACAGCTGAATGCTACGGTGAATATTTATCGTGCGTTGGGTGGAGGTTGGAATTGAGGAAGTAAAAGCAATCTGATTTAAGAGGTTAAAGAGACCGTCTCACATTGGTGGGGCGGTCTCTTTATTATAACCCCCTGTCGGAATCAGGATTTACAGGATTATGGGATTTTAGGATTTAGCTTGTAGTTGAACTTGTTAATATTATTAGAAAATCTAATATTGCGTAATACAATTCATCATCAAACTTTAAAATCAATGGAATTAGAGGAAATTACTTATAAGATAAATGGATGTGCAATGAAAGTGCATAATGCATTAGGGAATGGTTTTCAACCGGGCGGCCGGAGCCGAGGTTATTTACCAGCGTTGCCTGGCCATTGAGATGAAACGTGCTGGACTGGAATTTGGTAAAAATAAATCATTTTAATCAAACAATGACAATTGTTGCCCTGCATTATACCCTTGACCCAATAAAGGAATTGTATCAATAATATCAAACTGGCCTTTTTTAACATTTAATTTACGAATCACAAAAGCATTACAAGTGTAAGTATGCTCAAATTCCGTAAAAAGCCGAAATGCTTTATCAAGCCAATCTTTTTTCATATTTCTGCCAACCGACATATGTGGTTTGCTAAATCTCGGAGTCCAATACATTAAATAATTTGTTTTGACCTTCACCCTGAATTTTGCATTTATGTTTTTGCAACAGTCGATAATTGATTTAGAAGAACTTTTTACAGGCTTGATATAAAAAGTCTTACCATTCAGAAAATAGTCAAAACCTGAAAAGCCCAGTTCAAAAGATTTTGATCCAGCCAATACTCTTTTAAATTCTTTAAGTATTTCAGGATAATCTTTTCCATTGCCAAAAACATAAATAACGTTATATGTGCCTGTGAATTTTCACTACCGTACGACTCACAAATTTCAAGTTTAAGCAGTTTTTTCATATCACTCACAAGCTGAATGATTTCTGAGTTAGGGCTTATGGCGAGGAATAAGTATGTAACATTTTTCTAAAATTAAAACTTTGGTTCTAATGCAATAATCCTGGTTCCAATTAATTTAATTAAAAACACCCCTATTTCCACAATTTCAGGATCGGCAACTGGATTATAACTGTATAACTAATATCTAAATTTCCGGACATATCCACAAACCCCCTCAAACGCAAATCCTGAAAATCCCTCAATCCTATAAATCCTGATCCTGACAGTGTTCATTACGTAATTTACCTACTTCTCAGTACAATTACTCAATTTCAAAAACCAGTAATTGTACTCTTTTATCAAATTGTATAAGTATTCAAATTGCATTGCTATTTAAATAGTCGTGCGGTGCCCTGCCACGAATTGCGGGGTAATATTCATTTTTGTTTAGAAAAATACAATTATGCCAGAAAATGAAAAGTTCGAGGCGGCGCTCATGGCGAAGCTCGAAAAAGGTGGCGTGGACAAAGTAGATTTAAGAAAAATCTCTTCTTCCATCGTTGGCCTCAAAAACCAAGGTTTAGTAATCGATCAGGTTTTCATTAAAGGAAAGCCCGGATTCAGCCGCGTCCATATCTATGGTAGGGTTGATCCCGAATTTTTAAAAAAAATGGTACCGGGAAACACTCCGTTAAAACGATTTGAGGTATTTCCTTTTGGGATTATTAATCCCGAAGGATTTAACTTTAAAGGAACTGTTGAAAGTTACTGAGCCATGCAAAAGGAGATCAATTCCCTTTGTGAATCTGTCGGGCCGGCGCCCGACAGATTTCGCACCATCCAGATTCATCCTACTAAAAAGTGTAATCTGACTTGTTTGCATTGCTATTCCAGCTCAGCTCCTGGTTATCATGAAGTTCTGAATTTGGTGGACTTGAAAAATTTTCTCGTCTATGCTTTTGATCATGGTTTTGATAACATTGCAGTTTCAGGAGGAGAACCATTTTTATACAAAGATCTCGAACAACTTTTGAAGTTTTCAAAATCTGTTGGATACCAGAATACGCTGGCATCTAATGGCATGCTTCTAAAATCTGAGCGGGCGAAAAGGACGCTGGATTTTGTCGACCTTATTGCAATTAGTGTTGATGGCCCACAACCTCTTCATGACAAAATAAGAAACCAAACCGGTGCTTATGATAAAATGTGCCAGGGTCTGGAAGTTCTGAAAAACATGGACAAACCATTTGGAATTATACATACTGTAACGCCGGAAAGTTGGAACTCGTTGATATGGCTGGGTGAATTCGCCTTTTCAAACGGGGCTAAATTACTTCAGTTACATCCATTGGAAATGTATGGCCGGGCAATTGATACCTTGGCAAGTGAGGTTATTGATGAGGATCTTGCTCACAAAATATTCATTCTGGGCCATTATCTGGTAAGCAAATATAACGGCGAAATGGTCGTGCAGCTGGATATGCTCCACCGCGATTATTTATTGGCACATCCACAAATCGTAAGCGGCTTTGAGCGGAGTTGCGGACAAAGCGGAAAACTGGCAGATTTACTTGATACGATTGTCATTGAGGAGTCAGGAGCTATATTACCTGTTTCGTACGGCTTTAACCCAACCTACTCCATTGGAAATATTTCCAATTTCACCCTGTCTGTTTTTGAAGATTTCGAGAAAACGTTTATTCCTGATATTAAAGAAATTTTCAACTACACATTATCTAAAATAGGTGAGAATGACACACGGGATATTGTCAACTGGAACGAACTTTTAATAAGTGAAAGTTACGCTGCAATGACTTCTCACATACCTGTTTACCGATAAATAAGTAACAGATGTTCAAAAATCCTGATTTAATAATTGGAAGGGAATAACCAAAAACCTCGTGGTTTTAATTATTTCCTTCCCCTGCTTTTTTGTCGTCATTGCTGATCCGTTTTTTCTGACGCTGGCTACCAGCGGTTTTTCCGAATTCATATTTAAGATTAAGACGCCAGCCTCTGCGATACATAGCCACGTCCTGAGTTTGTACAAAATTGGCACCCATATAATCGTTTCGCCACTTGATGGTTTGATTGAAAGGATTGTCATAACCAAAACCTACACTGCCTTTCTTCTTAAGGATTTCTTTTTGAAGAACTATGTTATAAAAGCCAAATCCACCATATTTTCCCTGCAAATTGACTCTGGCAGAATTGTAAAATCCAAAAAGCTGTGCCTTAAAACCCTTTCCAAAATCAATGGTTGAGTTAAGATTAAGCCTGTACATCCAGTCTGCATTCCGGGTTTTGAGCTCTACACTTTCCAGTACATTGTAAAATAAGTTTAGAGAACCATTCACAGACCATTGCTTGGTGATTTTTGTATTGGCACTTAAATTAATGCCGTATGCAGAATTTTGAGCAACATTCTGAAAAATTTGTTTCATGATACCACTGCTGTCCACACTGTTAATTCCCTCGATGGCATTATTGGTTTTGCGTAAAAAAAACGAAGCATTATAACTTGTTTGTTTGATGGATATGCTGTAATTCGCTTCAATAGAATGCGTCAGTTCCGGCTTAAGATATGGATTGCCTCCATACAGGTTTTTAGAATCGGACTGATTTACATATGGATTCAAATAATAAAACTGCGGTCGCTGAATACGTTGGGAATAGCTGAAACGTACCTGTTGATCCTTTTTAAGGCTGTGCGACAAACTTACACTTGGAATAATATTTCCATAATTATTAGAAAATGGTGAAGTTCCATTCAGAAAATTTGCCTGTATAAAAGTATGTTCGTAGCGCGCACCCAAATTAATTCCCCATTTCTTTTTTGGCGTCCGGCTATATACTACATACGCAGATGCAACTTGTTGGTTATAATCGAAGATATTTGCCAGTCCGGGCATGTCCTTGAAATCCATTGAACCATCTAACGCACTGGATATACGATAGTCACTCAGGATTTGTCGAAATATAGTTTTGGAACCCATTTCCAGCTTACTGATACTGTCAATCGGATTGGTAAAATCGAGCTGGATCGTACCTTCTTTGTTGTTGCTGATGTTATAACTTTTTTCGCGGTAGTAAACCGAGGCCTCCCGATCCAGTAAATTTGACCAATAATTGCTGTCCTCCTCCTCGAAAGAATACATCATCAGCAGGTTAAACTCTTTTTGCGGTTTTTTAAACAGACGGGTATAATCCAGATTAATCGTAGCACCCGCCCAATCATAAGTCCGGCTCATATCTCTTTTGAAATACTGCCTGATAATTTCAGATTCCATTTCTTCAAAAGTAATATCAAATCCATTCGTATTTGCCCCGTCATAGTAATTTAATCCCGCCCCGATACGATTCAGTGAATCGACGTCCCAGTCTACATTGACCGTTCCATAAAAGTTTTTTCCCCGCCCAAGGATCCACTGCATCTGGTTCTGGTTTGTAATTGTGTCGGCATTGGTAAAAGAGCGTAATAATTGCATGCTGCGCTTGTTTTTCCAATTACTAAAACCGCCGTTGGCTGCAATGCTGACACCTTTCATCCGATGATTGATACTGGCATTTGGCCAGTTATTCCATTGTCCGAAATTAGGACTAACAGAGCCGTTCGTTCCTGTTAAAGTGTTCTTTTTAGTGATGATGTTGATAATTCCGGCAGTCCCTTCTGCATCGTATTTGGCAGACGGTGAAGTGATTACCTCAACCTGTTTGATGATATCCGCCGGGATTTGTTTCAATGCGTCCGAAACACTCCTTGCTACAATACTTGATGGTTTGTTGTTAATAAGTACCTTAATATTTGAACTGCCACGAAGCTGTACATTGCCTTCTATATCTACCGCTACCGAAGGTATTTTTTTAAGCACATCCGTTGCATCTCCTCCCTTGATACTGATGTCCTTTTCCGCGTTGTAAACCATACGATCAGCCTTCTCTTCAAATAAAGATTTTTGCTCAGTTACAGTTACTTCGCTGAGTTTTTTAACGTCCGGTGCCAGTTTGATAACGCCTATTTCATAGTCTTCATTCGCAGTGGCAGCTATGTTTTCTACTGTTTTTGTAACATATCCCATCAATGAAGCCCGAACGGCATATTTATCCGGTCTGACTTTGGAAAATACAAACCTGCCTTTGGAATCGGAGCTAACACCTTCAATAATTTTTCCATCTTTCATTAATGCGACGGCGGCAAATTCTATTGGTTTGCTGGCCGTTGAATCCATCAATAAACCTGAAATTTTGATTTGCTGTGCTAATAATAAATCAGCACTCGCTGCGAATGCAGCCACGGTGAGTAGTAATATTTTCATGGTATGGCCAGATAGATGATAGTTATCAAACAGGTTTGAGACTGCACGCCCTCATAATATCGCAATGACAAATTTTTTGTTGGGACGTTGCATGGAGTTGAAGATTTCCGGATACCATTTCAGCCCGAACGGATCATTTCTAAATCAGTTCAAATACAGTTCAATAATTTGTAAATAATTAATTTTAATTAATATAAAATTAAATTATATATTTAAGAAAAATATTAACTTCACTTTTAATCGTCCTACTAATATGGCAGCTATTGAAGTATCGGATAAAGACAATGGTAAAATAAAAGGCAAAAAAATGTCGGTTCAGGTGGACATGACACCAATGGTGGATCTGGGATTTTTGCTGATTACGTTTTTCATGCTTGCAACCACAATGAGTAAACCAACAGCTATGTCGGTATTTTTTCCTGATAAACAGATTGATGACACCCAACCAGTAAAGGCTTCCGGCGTGCTGACACTTTTTCTTGGTGCGGACGACAACATTTATTATCTGGACGGAATAGCCGCAAGTGACGATAAAGCTTTGGCTTCTTTAAAATCAACCTTGCCTGGAACTGAGTTAAGAAATGTCATTTTTGCTTCGCAGCGGCGCGTAAGTTCATTGCGCAATAACAAAGAAAAAGGTAACGAAGCACTCATAGTTGTGATCAAACCAACTCCCGTTTCCAATTATAAAAATATGGTGGATGTGATGGACGAGATGACTATTACGAAGTCAAAGCGATATGCGTTGGTTGACGAGCTCACTGGTCCGGAAAAAAAAGTTCTTGGGGATAGGATTAAGGATAAGAAATAATTTACATGTTTTGTCTGGTAACCGATAAAGGTTGTCTATAATGTATAATAACATTAGTTTTTGTGTCTTCACAAATAGCTATTGAGAATTCTGCTCGTTTGTGAGGACTCAAACGAGGGGTTAAAATAAATAGGATTATGTTATTAAAAACGTAATCAGCTTTGTTAGAAAAATTTTATGAATCTGCCATTCTTATCGAAAAAAGATCACAAACTCTACTGACATAGGGTTGTCACCAGCAAGACTTTTCTTTGTCATTCAAAAATAAAATGTACCAATCACATGAATTTATCTTCCAACCGTATCATTACCGCGGACGTTGACCGCCTTGTTCAGTTTTATGAGCAAATCACCGGACTGCCAGTGACGAGGTTTACTGAGGACTTTGCTGAATTACGTACTCCATCAGCTGCTTTTGCAATCGGGAGTATACGCACCTTAGCGCTGTTTGGGGGAAACGATGTGGCTCATGCTGCTGATAATCGCTCTGTTATCATCGAATTCCGGGTGAATGATGTTGATGATATATATGAAAAACTTGCCGGCTTTCTTGGTGATGTTGTCGTACAAAAGCCAACTACTATGCCCTGGGGCAACCGCTCGCTACTTTTTAGAGATCCGGATGGTAACCTTGTTAATTTTTTCACTCCAGTTACTTCGGAAGCGTTGGAAAGGTTTGATACTTAGTCAAATTTTCACACAGATATTCCTGTCGATGCCAATGTTTCTGTCTCCATAAATATTGTAATCAGCTCATTTGCGGGGACACAAATGAGGGCTTAATTTTTCCATGGAAATCTTATTATACGAGCGTAGAATAATCTACTCCCGCGCAATCTTAAAACGCCTTAATATTTTAAAGGCCGTTTCCGGGTCGTCCTGTGCATGATAATTAAAGTGTAATCGTTCAATATTATAAAATGCCCTTGTGTCCTGATAGGGATATTCAGACATACAAATCAACATGGGAGCTGACCATTCCTGCGCAATAATGGCAAGCGGCTCATTGGATGCGACGCTCCAGGTTGCTTTGTACCCACGTACTTGAGGGAGATAACGAAGGTTAAGAATGGTTTTTAAAATGGCTTCTATTCTGTCGTCGGTATCAATTTCAATAGTCAGGTAATGAGGGGCGTCACCATCATCTCCGGCTGCAACACTGTCACGGGTCAGGATTATTTCTTTCTTAATCATCGTTGGAATTTTGCAGGTTTACATTAAATAAAATATACAATAAATCATTCCCAGATTGAATGCAGCGTGACAAATGATCGCTCCTAAGATTGAACCGGAATATCTTTTACAAACGAAAAATAACAGACTCACGATGAACATGGAGGATACCCAAATTAGTGTTGGAACAGTCAGGAAATTCCATTGATTGCTAATAAATACCAGTCCGAAATGTGAAATATGAGTCAAAGCAAATGCAGCACTATCCACAAGGGACGCTTTGTTTTCACCAATAGATTTAGCAAAACCGGCATGAACAATTCCCCGGAAAAACAATTCTTCTCCAACAGGGCTAAACGTCATGCCGGTTACGGCCATAATAATGAACAGGACTTTTTTATCCTGAAAATTTATTCCTTCCGGTATTTTATAAGATCTTCCAATGTAGTTATACCAGTTTTCATACGTATTTCCGTAAAAATATTGCCCTAAATAGTGTAGTAGGAAACTGAATGTCAGTCCTGAAATAAAGGCAATGAGAAGCCAGCGATATTTTTCAGGTCTGGTCAATCCGATTTCTTTTCGTCCATATTTTGTCAGGAAAATAAAAGGAGCAATTGCAGAAACGAACATGATAATTCCAATGGAACCATAATTGCCCGAAGTATTTGCATTTAAAACTAAAAAGAACCTGGGAATACAAATGATAATAATTAGAAAAAGCCCGAATTGCCAGTTAAAACTGAAAATTTTTCTCCAAAATGGCCTTAATTCGTATTGCATGTTCTTTTGAGGGTTGTTAGTCAGGATATTAGAATAATCTTATTATTAAATTTCATTCACCTAAAAAATCCGGTGGATAAAGTTCCTGTCCATACTTTTCTGCTATTAATTTTAATCTATTTAGCTCCTCCGGATTTGGAATAGAATGTGGCAAAAAAGTACCGGCCTCAACGGGTATTCCTATTTCTTTAAAAAAACTATCCAGCCCTGCCGGAATTACAGTACACAACAAATGAGCCAGATTGTCCGTCTTATTTTTAAAACAATGCACTTTGCCACCGAATGGAATATTTACGAAAGAACCTTTTTTCGCTATGTATTTTCCACCTTCCATTTTAAATTCAATTTCGCCTTCCACTACATAAAACATCTCCTGTAAGTCCTTATGTGCATGAGGCCCGGGGCCGCCACCAGGTGGTACAAGCATATCAATAACAGCATAATTCCCACCGGTTTGTTCTCCCGAAATAAGAATCCGATATGTGTCCCCAACAACCGAAAGACCTTGTCCCTCTTCATTGTCAATTGTACTAATGTTTCCGTCTGTTTTCATTGTGTTAAATTTTTTGTGTGTTTGAATTTGGTATGTTGCTCCGGATATTGTCTGATTTCAATAATCAAGAGTACAAATTACAAACTAAAATTTAATAGAAGTCTTTGTGCTCAGAATATGTTTTTTAGCCCTGTCAGTATAAAATCATAAATGGCTGTTTCTTCTATTGAAGAAATTATTCCTACAATTACACTTCCCAGAAGAGTAAATGAATTAATAATATCCTCTTTGATATACGTCTGACAAATTATTCTTTCAAATACCAACCAGAATTTCAGATAATAGTCGTTTGAGACTTTATTTCGTCGTATTTTTCATAGCCAAATTGTGTCAAAAATCCCTTACGTTATGAAATTCAGATCACAACTTTTGTTAATCTTAATTTTTGCATCCTCGTTTGTTTATGCGCAGGAGCCAATTGACGGCTACAAATTACCTGGTAAAGGTATCAAACAGCATGATTTTCTGTATGCAGGTGAATGGGACATACGTAACCCTCAGGCACAATCTATATTTTTAGTGCGGGGCGGAAAAGTAGTCTGGCAATATTCCATTCCTTTGCGTACTGCCACAGGAGCTATTCAGGAATTTGACGATGCCACACTTCTTTCGAACGGTAATATAGTATACGCGTACATGTCGGGTGCCGGAATCATTACTCCCGATAAAAATATTATCTGGCAATACACTTGCGCACCCGGAACCGAGACCCATTCCTGCCAGCCAATCGGCAAGGATAGTGTAATGATGGTTTTGAATGGTCCGGTTGGAAAAGTACTAATTTTTAATACGGCCACTAACAAATTGCTCAAAGAAATTGTAATACCTACTGCATCAACAAATCCACATAGTCAGTTTCGCCATGTCCGCATTACACCAAGCAAAAAAAGCATTATGGTCGGACTTTTTTACGAGAGAAAAGTGGTTGAATTTGATCTGGACGGAAAAGAAATATGGTCGGTAAAAGCTACCTCACCCTGGTCAGCCATTCGCCTTCATAATGGAAATACGTTAATTTCGGGTGACAGGGAAGGTTACACGCGGGAAGTGAATCCCAAGGGAGAAACAGTTTGGGAGTTTACGCGGACCGATGCACAATTTACCATTGGCAATACGCAAACTGCAAACCGGCTTGCCAATGGTAATACTGTTATCACAAACTGGATTGCAGGCAACGACAACCCGAAAGAATGGAATGGTACCGTTCAGGCATTTGAGGTAACCCCGGCTAAAGAAATTGTTTGGGCAATTTCATTATGGAAAAATCCTGATTTAGGTCCTGCGACTTCCATTCAGATATTGGACGACCCCGGCAATCCGGACAATGGTGATTTGCAGCGTTAAGAGGAAGGAATTTGTCTATGGATAGGCTGGAGAATCTGGTATTTTTCCAAACTCCTGTTGTCATTCTAACGGTATTTATGTCCACGGTTCTTTAATTCAGAAAAACAAAAGTATTCTTTCGGTTTTAACCTAACAGTTCGATATTGCAGTTTGTTTTAAGTAAATTAATGACTTTCTAAAATAATCAGGGCATAATTCATGAATATTGGCAAAGAACTTTTATTCTTTTTCAGTACGTTAGGCGCTTTCAACGGACTGGTATTAAGCCTTTACTTCTTTTTTTTCACACGAAAAAAATACCTGGTTAATTACTTTCTCGGTGCTTTACTTTTTGCGTTGAGCATACGTATCGGCAAATCCGTCTTTCTGTATTTTGACGGGCAACTTCCTAAAATCTATTTACAAACCGGACTTTCAGCCTGCTTTTTTATCGGTCCGTTTTTGTACTGTTTTATACGCTCGGCAGTCAAGCCGATTGATAAACTTCCACGCAGCTGTGCATGGACTTTAATTTCGTTGCTTATCATAACTCTTGGAGTAGGAATTAGTTTTCCTTATTCAGATTATCCCCGTCTTTGGAATAATTATGTTGCAAAAGTCATTTACTTTCAATGGTTTATTTGCCTCATTGCCTCAGGTTTTGCGGCCGGACAAATCCTGAAAAAGCTATTTGTCCGCTCCTATAAACTGAAGGCTTCCGAGTTATGGATTTCGGTTATTTTTCTTGCCAACGTACTCATTTTTCTTCTTTATTTCTCAGCACTGATCCGGGCACCTTTTGCACCCTATATTAGCGGTTCCATTGCGTTTTCGCTCATGTTGTATCTGATTGCCTCCATACTTTTTTACCGGAACAAAACAGACGAGCTTTTTCTTATTCATACTACGAAACCGAATGCTAAAAAACTGAGCGAATCAGATGCGCAGTTGTGGCTTTCCAAACTGGACAAAATTATGTGCGAGAAAAAAGTTTATACTAATCCTGATCTTAAACTGGGAGATTTGTCAAAGGAAATACAAATTTCTGCACATCAGCTTTCTCAACTTCTCAACGATGAGCTGGGCAAAAATTTTACAACTTATATTAATGAATTCCGGATTGAAGAAGCTTGCAGGATCATTGCTACCGACTACCGTTTTACGCTCGAATCGATTGGTTATGAGGTCGGTTTCAATTCAAAATCAACTTTTTTTTCTGCTTTCAAAAAATTTAAAGGTGTGACCCCGGCTATTTATCAGCAAAGCAAAGTGCAGCCATCGATATAAAAAATGCAGTATGAATTTATAAATTGATACTACGGAATTCCTTTTCCTGAACTCCGAAATCAGATTTGCAACGGATTTTTGTGCAAACAAAATCCAACGCAAATCACTTTATGAAATTTGTAAATCTGCTGCCAAATACGCTTGCTCTACTATTCTTTTTTTTCAACGCCACTGCTCAGCAAAACTATTCAATATCAGCCAAAGTCACTGACGCAAAACATCAGCCATTACCGGTAACAGCCCGTGTATTATCAGCAACAGACTCGAGCCTGATATCAGGATCATTATTTGAAGATGGCAACATTTACATAGACCAAATCCATCACCAAAAGATACTCTTAAAACTCACATTGCTGTCTTTTACAGACACAATTATTGCAGTTGAAAACCAAGGGCAAACGGCTATTGATTTGGGAACGATCGTGATGAAAGAACAAAATCAACAGCTGGACGAAGTGCGTATTACAAGCCAGGCGCCACTGATCAGGCATGGCAAAAACGGCAGTATTGAAATTCAGGTACCGGGCACTTTACTGGCTGGCAGCAGCACGGTTGTTGAACTGCTTGAAAGATCGCCGGGGTTGTCTGTCACCGACGGCAGAATCATGTTCATTGGCAAAGGCGAAGCGATCGTCTTTTTGAATGGCAGGCCAATTACTCCTGAACAGCTGTCTGCCATTGCAGTGAACCAGATTTTAAAGGTGGAAATCCTGGCAAATCCTTCTTCAAAATATGATGCGGAAGGCAAGGCTGTCGTCAATATTATTACCAAAGTCCAGACAGATCAGGGATTATTGGGCTCAGTTACGCAGCAATATTCGCATACCGATTTTGCAGGCGGGGAAAGCAATACACTTTTTGATCTGAATTACATGAAAAATAAGTTTTCACTGGCGGGCAACTTTGGAATGCTTTCAGGCAACAACAGAGAGATTTTATATACAACCAGAACAAGGTCGGATGCAGCAGATTATCTGAGATCAGAGCTGACTACGGATTGGAAACGCAAATATGACAATTTTACAAACATGGGCCTTGGCATTCAATATGATGTGAACCAGCGCACGAATTTTTCATTAAGCTACAAAGGTAATTTTGATCATTTGGGTGGCAGTCAGGATAGTAGAAATGGTATGAAAACTTTGTCGGACAACAACATTTACACCAGTTATATTCATAAAAATGAGAACAGAAATAATCATTCTCTCATACTTAATTTTAACCAAACACTGGATTCAGCAGGCTCTGCGATTTTTTTCGGTAGCCAGTATACGCGTTACCAAACGGCAACAAATGACCTGATCAATGAAAACAATTTCGTTAGCGACAGCAACATCACCAAACTTATAAAAAACGAAGTCAGCCAGGATATTGCCATTTCCAGTACACAGGCCGATTATACCAAAGTATTCAATTCCGGCAGAAAATTGGAAGCCGGACTGAAATTCAGTTATGCCACCAATTCGTCCGGCACTGATTTTCTGGTTGGCCAGGAAAACCAGTTTATACCCGATGATGAATTATCCAGCAAATTCCGGTACACCGAATTGCTGCCTGCCGCCTATTTGAATTACAATGCAACTGTTGGCAAAAATATCAGTCTGGCTATTGGAGTGCGTGGGGAATTGACCCATTACCGGTTAAATACCACTGCTGGAAAAGGTCAGTTTATAAGCTCATCGTATCTGAATATTTTCCCAAACCTTCTTTTGAGCAAGACAATTTCCGATCAGTTTAAAATCCGTGCATCTTATGTTTCCAAGATCAGCCGGCCGAGATATCAGGCGCTCAATCCATTTGTTATTTATCAGGATCCGTTTACAACCATTGAAGGAAACCCGAATCTCAAACCCGAAAAGATACATGCTTTCGAGATAGGTGCCAATTACAATCAGTTTGACTTCCGGGCCGGCTTCAACTACACGCTTGATCCGTTGAGTGCGGCGGCGTTACGCGGAACCAAACCCAACAGCTATGTGCTGAAAGGAATAAACCTTCAAAAAGATTATACATGGATCGCCTCAGCTTCTTACGCATTGAATCTCAACTGGTGGAACACGATCAATACTGCAACGCTTACTTACAGCAAATCAATTGATAATCAGTACGATTTCGAATTTGTAAAACCAAAACCGCAGATTTATGTATACAGCAGCAACACGTTCAACGTACATAATCTGTTTAAAATTCAGCTGCTGGCCTGGTATCTGGGAGACCGGTATTACGGACTTTATTACAACAAAAGCCGCGCTACAATTACACTTGGCATCGAAAAAAATTTGCTAAAAAATGCACTGACACTAAGATTTACCGCCAATGATATCTTCCATCAAACCAACTCAGCCGGAACATACAGCGTCGGACAAACCGATATTTATTTCGACAGAACTTATTCCACTAATTATTTCAGGTTGGCTGCGACGATGCGCTTGGGGAAAGCGGTGAAGGTTAGGTTTAGCAATAAGGGGACCGGGGAGAGTGAGAATAGCCGGGCCCGGTGAGGTAACTATTTCTGCTGCATAGTTTTATTCCTGACTGCTAACACCGCTTTTTCAGCAAGAGCAGCAGTTTCTTTACTTATAGAGGGATTACTTGCAGATTTGAATACATTAACCACTCTAATTCCCTCAGCAGGTTTATCGCCAGTATTGACAAACTTGCCAGCAGCAAAATCTCGGGTTATATAATGGCCGGTGGCAGTATTTTTTATTTGGGAGAGTGAGCCGGTTTCCGTTGGACTGGTAAAAGTATTTTCAGTTGGAAGTTTTGCTGCTTTTCTGACTTTGGTTGAATTGTTCATGTTTCTTTTCTTTTAAGTCATGTTATTAAATAAAAAATTTGATTGGTAAAAAAATGAGGGTGATGAAAATATAATGGGATTTAGAAAACAATACTGGATATTAAGGTGGTTCTGTGGGGCCACACACCAAGGTTGAAATTCTGTTTATTGTATGATAATATTTGGTCAGCATCTACAAACTTATTTAAGGAATTCTGCTTGGTACTAGGCCCTAAAAATGTCAAAAAGCTTTGACCTTCTAATTGATTTTGAAGATGCAAAATATTTTTTTTACATTGTATTAGAATATTAAATGTCAACAATGAAGAATTGTTTATTATGTAATTTGAATCAAGCTGACCAGCAAAATTCTCATATAGTTCCGGATTTTATGACTAAAAGGGTTTTCAAAAGTGAAAAGAAGAAAATTCGCGAAATCATATCAAGCCCTAATAGTACATATATAATTCACAATAAGCAAGATACAAGTAAAGAAGATAACATTCTATGCACTGAATGTGAACAATATTTTTGTACACTTGAAAGAGAATTTGCGAATAAGGTACATAATAATTTATGGAATGAATTTCAACCCTCTGAATTTGAACATAAAAAATCAGAAACAACAATATGGCGTGAATATAAAGTAAATGACAAATCGCTCTTTTATCTATTTATTTACTCTCTTGTGTTCAGATGTCACATTTCTCAATCTACAAGCTTTTCAGAATTTAGGTTAAAAGATAACGATAACAATTTGATAAAATCCGAATTATTAAAATATCGCAAAAGAAAAAGAAAGGAAATAATAGAAATTACAAGCAAAATCGATTTGACTAATTCTATTGAATTCCAGCTTTTTATTGCAGAAGAGTTTGATAAAATATCATCAAATATAATGACATGGATGAAAATATTTAACAAACCACGAGATTTCTTATTTCTTCTTGGCGAATACAAACTTTATATTAGCTTTGATCAACATTTTAAAACCCAATTTAGTAATAACAATCAAAGTAAATCCCTAAACATTATTGTTCTTCCTAAATACGAGTGGAGATATTTTTATAATAGAGATTTTCAGATTTTGCAAAATACAATGATCATGCAAAACCCAAAAGAAAAAATAAATTTATATTTAGATTAAATATTTATATATTTCCCTAAATAACCTTAACTATTGATAATAGGTAAATTTTTACAAATTTATTAGCATGTATTTATAAATACTGCTTAAAATTGATACTATATAGTTAAAGAGAAAGTGGACATTAAATAAAGATTTTATTAATTTATAAATATTATTTTTCCAATCAATTTCCTTTTAATCCTTTATATATAAATTATTTATAATCTTTATATTAAATCTTCCTCATAATGAATTCAGTTTGGCTAATTTTATCCATAGGTTTTAATGTAGTTATATTTACTACTGTAATTGTATTTTTAGTACTTGGAAAAGATCCATCTTATTATGGCCCAATTGGAGATTCGCTTGGAGGATTTTTTGGTCCAATAGTTGGAGGAGCTAGCCTTTATTTTATATACCAAACATTAAAGGAGCAAAGAGCAGCAGTCTTCTTTTTGGATATTACAAAAAAAATGGATGATTTAGAGTTAGATGTTAATAAGATTACATATAAAGAAATTCCAGGTTTAATTAATATTCAACCTATACTTGGTCAGGGTGAAACAATTTATTTTGGAATAGAAGCTTTACGAGTGTACTTAGCCAAACGATCCCTTAATAATTTAGAGGATATGGATTCTTGGAATGATAACGACGATCGATTTTTTACAGAAATAATTCAATTTACAGAAAAAACATCAAATCTTTTTTCGAGAGTT
>Ga0247734_1001142_pt1 | contig 20841 bp, 1 predicted proteins | sample UWRJL103311B2_FD_180933 | JGI IMG/M metagenome (GOLD analysis project Ga0247734, IMG submission 180933) | Plant litter microbial communities from Arlington Agricultural Research Station in Wisconsin, United States - UWRJ-L103-311B-2 | ecosystem: Environmental > Terrestrial > Plant litter >... | reverse complement strand
AAAAAAGCTCTTTTTAATATAAATCTTTATATAACTCTTTTAACTTTTTATTATATATAATATATAATAAATATAAGAGGCTCTTCTAATATAATTAAAGCTTTAATATAATCTTTTAAATAATTAATATTATATTATCTTATATAAATTATTAATAATATAAGTTATTTTAGCCAATTATCTTATATAAGTATAATAAGTAAAGTTATAAAAATATTATTCTTATTAATATTAGACTCTATTATAAGAGCTTTAAATTAAGCTTAAAATAGCTATAATTTATTATATATAATAAAAGAATTAAAAGATATTAATTTTACTTTTCTTAAAAGCTAAAATTATAAGTTTTTTATTCTTAAAAGTATTATTCTAAAAAGTTTAAAATAACTAAAAAAAAGAGCTTCTTATTAATCTTTAAAGCTTTTATAAAAATAGCCTTTTAAATTATATCTTTAAAATACTTTTTAAGAATTTAAAATATTCTAATATTTAGAAGTTATAATATATAAGTTAAATATAAAAGTAATAAAAATAACTATATATAATTTTACTAATAAAAATTAACAAATTCTTATATAAGATATAAGTTATAACTATTAAATATTAATAGCTTATATTTTTTTATATTCTAATTTTTTATATATAAATTAAAGTACTTTAGATATTTAAATTTTAATTAATTATTTAAGAATCCTATTTTAAAATAAGCTTAGAATATATTTATATTTAAATAATTTTAAAGTATTTTTATAAGTAATAAACTCTTTTAAAAATTAATATAAGAGGAATCTTTTTAGCTTTTAAATTTAAAGTTACTATTATTATTAGTAGTTTTCTATTTTTAGAATCTAATATATATTATATTATAATTAATTAATATAATAATTCAGAATTCTAAAATAACTTCTATTTAAAATCTAGTTTTATTAAAATTATACTAATCTTCCTCTTATATTCTCTAATAATTTATATATATTTTATAATCTTTAAAATTAGTATTAAAATTCTCTTATATATATACTTTATATTATTTTATAAATAAGAGTTTAGTTTATAAGGTTTTCTAATATTTATTATTATACTTAATTTAATAATTAGCTTATTTATAAGAAATATACTTTTTTTCCCTTAAATAATATAATAACTAATTTCTAGCCTTTATTAACTTGTTAATATTTTTAAGGATTTTAATATAATATAATAGAGTTATATAATTCTTAATTATAAGATTTTTAAATTCTAAAAGCTTCTTATTATAGCTATTATATAAAAAAAAAAGGAGCCGACTTATAAATCTAGCTTATAAAGTTAAATATAGAATATTAAATTAATATAATAAAACTCTAATTTTTATATTATAATTCTTATTAATATATAAAATAGCTTTTTAAATATATAATTTAATTATATTATATTATAAAAAATATAATTATAAGATTTAGAAATATTAAAATTAAAGAATTATATAAAACTAACCTATATTATTATTTAACCCGTATTACTAACTCTTATTTAATTATTATATAATTAGATAATTCCTGCCTAAGGCCGAACGATTATATAATTCTTATCTTCTAAGAATAGCAACCTGACATATAATACCCTATTAGGTGTATTATATACCTGTAAGTCGTATAATATTAACAAATATGTTATAAAAAAAACTTATTACTTTTAAGATTTTTTATTAAAGTTATACTAAGTTTTATATAACTTAATAATAAAAAGTTAAAAGTATTTAATAATTAACTTTTTTATATTCTTAGTAATTACTAATATAAATGTTAGACTACTAATACTCTTAAATATAAGTACTAGTTATATTTGATAATAATAATATTTAATTAGATTAGATTTATATATAATCTAATATATATAACTTTACTAGAACTAAGGTTATTATAACTTAACACTTATATTAGTATCTCTAGCTTATATAAGCTAATTTAGAAGATTAGTATATTAATATTAAAGCCTTTTTAAAAAAGGCTTTAAAATATTATATATAATATTTTTAATATTAATTAATTACTTCTTTTTAATTAAGCCTAGCTTATAATTTATTACTTTTTAATATTAAAATTTTATAATTTATAATTATAATAGTTATAATTAAGATATATAACTTATCTTTTTTTTAATATTAAATTTATAATTATAATAAAAACTCTTTTAATTTACTTCTTTTATACACGGTATAACGGTTAGAGAGGGTGTAAGGTTTCAAAGGCAGAGTAATATAGTATTTAAAGATATTAATTTTTATTAACTAGTCAAATCTTATGTTTTTAGAGTAGAAGAAAGTTTTTTTTTTATATAACCTAATAGTGTTAATAAATTAAATAATTAAATAATAAAATAAAAGACGTTAGTATTAAGAAATTAATATTAATAAAAACAAGAGTAAAATCTGCGAAATAAACAGGTTTATAGCAATTATAACAATCTAATAATTAATATTACTTAATATAAAATTTAAAGATAAAAAATAATACTTTTATATATAGTATAATAGTTAGAAAGCCCCTGTTTTCAAGGGTATTTGACCGCTGTTTTTAGGGTGCTGTTAACCAGTTTATAGCTATTCCTACCCTCTGCTTTATAGACCACATACCGCTTATGCCAAGCACCGCGCTCCTATTAGCCATCTACGCGACAGCTGCTAATAATCATCTTATACTATTTCTCGACCCCCCCTCGAATCCGGGGGTTACAAAGAACTTAAAAGAAGTATCCACTTGCCTAAATATGTTTATTCTTAAAAAGGGTCTTTATTCTCTTCACCTTTATTACTTACCTCTTTCCTATATTACCTACTTCGCATTTCTATTATTTCTTACTATTTTCTAAGCTTGCCTTCTCCCTTACCTCTTCTTATTTGTTAATAGAAGAATTATAACAATAGTCTCTTCCTTTTTATAAACCTTCTTTTTACTCTTTTTTATATATTTGACAAGTATTTTAATATCTTTATTTGCTATTTGCTACTCTTTTTAAATCCCTCTATTCTACTCTAAGGTGATCTTAGAGTTGGTATACCCAGATTCGGAGCATGTATAATAATATCTAGGGGTAAGAAATGTAGTCCAGTTGCTTTAATGTGTAGTAGCTGGCCAAATAATTATTAGTAACAAAGACTTACTGTTTGTACTAATACACTTAATAGCAGTAACTATTATTCGCTTAACACCTATACCTCTATAATCTCGCAGATCGTCCTTACCTAGAAGGACTTTGACAGAGCCGAGCATGCATAGTATAACTCTTGTCTTATCTATATTATAGATATTCTCTAGCAAAATAGCAGGGTCTTTTAACACTTTTTCGATTACCTTAAACTATTGTACTATCTTATTATATATATTGTTCTTATAACATTTCTAGTCTATTGCCTTAACTCTTTATAATTTAAGTGCTAGGTGACGCTTCTAAAAGGCCTAAGCCTAGTTTTTGGTTAGAGGTTTAATTGATTTAGTTAACGTGGAACGCTAGCGGGCGATACTAAAAGCAAATAAGAGTAAAAACTTGATTTGTACAGGATATCCAAAGTCAAACATTGGTTTTAAGAACGCTTCGAGAGCTTTCTCTTCTGGCATAGTAAGATACTGTTGGCCTTCGCCTTTTGTTTTCTTAAGAGTCGCCTATACTTACGATAATAAAGGGTAAACAAAGGAAGTCCCTGGCATTTTGATCTGGTATAATATATTTGAGGCTCTGCTAGCACAGGCGCCTCTTTACTAACACGGTCGCTCATGATACACTGCCTTTGTTATATATAACATGAAGATAGGATAGGCTTGGGATAGGCTTGGGTGGAAGGAGCCACGTATCTTGGCTGTTCTAGAAGCTTCTACGCCACGCCTCACGTGTATTGTTAAACTTCAAGTTACGCAACAACGAAGCTTATCATCGGCCGAGCAATGATTTTGTATAAAGAAATTCTCAGCTTCAACGCCTGCTGTCCCTGAATTTACAGATGATACACTACCTGAAATGTAGTTTTTCTTACCCTTGACACCCCTAGCAACCTATAAATAATGCCGAAAGTACAACTTGTCGATACTATTACACAGTGTGTTCACTTTTGTATAATATTAGCAGTGGCTGTGTAAACAGGTGTTTCAACAATAAAACCTACTCTAATCTAACTATCAAATGTTACGATAGAGCTTAGAAAGTTCACCGCGTAGTTGTATGCTCTTAATCAAAGGTTTTACATGTAGCATATATGGCTGGCTTCAAGGTTAGTATCTCATAAATAATTATCAAGTAATTCGAAACCTCACTCTGTACAGGAGCAATATACAGGTGTTATTGATCTAGCCGACAATAATCCGGTCGCTGTAGAAATAATATTGAAATACTTCTATACCGGCACATATAACAAGCCGATTAACAAGATCAAAGAACTGCGTTCACTGTTACAGATTCAGGTTCTAACGTACAACTTAGCTGATAAATATGATATACCGATTTTAAAGGGCCTTGTAAGAAAAAGGTTCTAATCTACGCTTAACAGAGGCCCTACTCCCGAAGAGTACCTGTATGTGGTTTCAGATGTCTATATTATACCTACATCGATCAACGCCCTACAGACTATCGCTGTCGAATATGCTAGAGTAAGAATTCGAGACATAATATAGAGCGCTAATAGTGAAATCTTGCGAGCCATACTATAGGATGTGCCGAAGTTCGCTTTCGATGTCCTTCAGCTCTTTGCCAACGCCCCTCTAACAGGTAATTGTCACTACTGTGGTCCTAACCAGAGTGCTAAAGCATTTCAAGCGCGTTGTCTCAACTGCGGCAAAGGAGGAATTTTACTAACATATTAATAAGAGTTAAATATTTCTTTAATTAAATAGTACTAATTCTTAGATTCTTTATATTTATTATTGTTAAATGCCAGAACTTTAGGCCAAGTAAACTAGAAAATATTATATATATACAAAATGAATTTTATCTATAATAATCCTTATCTACAGCTTTTATCTTTTCTATAATCTTCCCCTTCTTATATATCTAATCCTTCTTGTCGGCGCTTAACATTTGCTCTTTATTACTACTATCTTATTTTCTTTTCCTTATATTATAAGTTTCTACGTCTATCTCTTCTTCCTTAGCCTCTATAGCTTGATCTTAAAGCTCTTGCTTATATTCTTCTTCTAATATAATACTTGCAATTTCTATATAGCTAATAGATACTTTTAATATAGTATTAGCTATAAGAAAAAGCTTCGTGATCTCTTTTGCTTAAGCCAAATAGCCCAGATTTATAATTAACTCTCCTTATAAAACATTTCTATTTTTATTACTAATAAGATTTGAATTAGTTATCTTTTTACTATTTAGAATTTTCTCTTCTTTATCTATCTTCAAATATGGTATTTAAGTGCTTAAGAATATCTTTTTAAAATTCAGATCTGTTTTAATACTAATTATAAGTTGAACAATGCCTTAATTTTTAATAATATAATTATTCGTAGCTTTAGCCAGACTATTACTTTATTAGCTATATGCTAATTCTAGAATAATATCCGGATATCTTAAGCTTTTAATCTTAAACTACTAATCTAGCTCCTAGTACCAGGTTTTCGTGAATTTGATATAAGCTAAATCTAAAGTCGTTATTACTTAGATAAGGTATTTTATATTAGAGTTTATTATAAGGAAGGAGAAAATAAGATGTAGACGGTCGTAGATAATATTAGCAACTTTGTAAGAAACAAATTCGTAAACAAGAGTTGGCATATAGAAGATAATAAGGTAATCGTTTATTAAGTTATACTTATATATATAAATTAATTTTATTATGCTTAATAATAAGTAGGGAATATACATCAAAGCTTATCTTATATATAAGTTTAAACTGCTAGTTCGGATTTAGCTAACTGCTTTATTACTTGTACATATGTACCTTTTAATATTATAAAAGAGAGGTATAATTACAAACTTAAAAAGTATGTTAAATATATAAAGAAACTTTAACTAAAAGGGATTTAGTATAAGGATAATACTAGAATTCCTTACTTTTGTATTAGTTAATAGAAGAAAAGAGGGAAGGTTAATAGGGCTGCTTAGCAGGATACTAATAGTTTTAGACTTATCGCCTTTAGTTGCTTTATCGCTTATTATAGATATAGAGTTATAACATTTAAGTTAGGATAATTGTAATATATGAATAATTACGTAGATAATTTTAAAAGTAGATAAATTAGATGCCTATATTAAGTAAAGTAAGAATATAAATATAAATATTATCCCTCTAACAGTCTTGGCGGTAGCGTACGCGCAAAGCGTTATCACGAGGTTTTAATATCAGCTACAATTCTGGTAATGCTTAGATAAGCTAGATTATGTAGTAGTAGTTTACCTAATTATTACAGTATAAAAGATGTGGGGTAATGTAAGGTTTCAAAGGCAGAGTAATACAATATTCAAAGATATTAATTCTTATCAACTAGTTAAATCTTATATAAACTAATCTCTACCCTTCTTAAGGCTCTGCTTCCTCTTACTTTATATTAAAGGCTAGTCAAAGCTTTATTAAATAAGATATAAGGTATTATAAAGCATTTATTTTACTTTAGTATTATAATTTATAACTTCTTTCTTTTACCTAAGTAGATAATCCCTAAATTAAATAACTTATTTTAACACTTTATATAAAGTCCTAATATTAGCCCCTCTTTTAGAATATTGCCCTTAATAAACTATTATATTATAATTAGAAAATAAGAGAAATATAATAAATAAAAAGTTAATTTAGCTAAGGGAAGTTTTAATAATAGATAGGATTAATATTATAATCCTTATTATATTTCTAATTAAGAAACCTTTTTATTTAACTTCCTTTGTTTCTAATATTATAATTATATAATAATAGTAATAGAGCTTATTATTATATTAAATAAAAAACATAGGCTCTTTCTAATTTATTCGGAAGTATATAATAATAATAGAATTGCAGCTTATAATTAGCTAAGAATAGTTATAGAAACTAATAATAGTAATAATAATAAGAATTATAATAAAGATATAATAATAGAAATTATCGCTGCCTTATAGCCTCTTAGCTAATTTCTTAATAAAAGTTCTTTTATAAAGTTAAATATTTATTAACTTTCTAGCTTTTTTACTTTTTTAAGTTTTATTATTAATATTAATATTAATATATCTACTATTATTATTATTATTACTACTTCTTTAATTATCTCTTATTTTCTCTTTTTAATATATATATATTATATTTAATATTTAAAGTATCTTACTATTAATCTCTTTAAAATTTATTAATTTAACAAATAAATAAGTAAAAAATACTTATATTACTATAAGTAGCAATTTCCTTATATTCCTATAAGTCTCCCCTTTAATATAGCTTTATTTTAACTTTAATTTAATATTATAAAAATTCCCTTCTAATATGCCTATTTAATATATTATGTTCTTTAGCTTTAACATCTCTTTTATAAGATATTTAGCTTTAGCTAGTATTCGTTTAAGCTTTAAAGAGTTATTAAAGCTAATATGTCGGTTTTTACTAATAAAGTTAAAGCCTTGTTTCGCTAATAAGCCCCTTCTAAAAGAGTAAAGGCGATATCTCAGGCTTTCCTTATAAAGGCCTAAATTACTAATTCCCTCTTATAAAAGTTAATTAAATTATAGCAGATAGCAGTAAATATCTAAAGCTTTTCTTTTAAGTAAGCTCTATATTGATTTCGCTTTTAGGCCGATATGCTAGCAAAGAAGAAGAAGAAGAAGAAGAAGAATAATAATAATATAAAAGAATTTCTCTCTAATAAGGAGAAGGAAAAGAAGAGAGGAAAAAAGGAGAAAGAGGGAATAAAGGTAAATAAGGAAATAGAGGAAGAGGGTTAAGATAGTAATAGTAGAAATAAAGGGATAAAGAAGAAGGTAAAAATAAAGGAGAGAGAGATTCTAAAATAAATTCACTTTTAGGTACTTTATATTTTATTTATAGGCACCCTTTATTATGCCTTTAGGCTTTTTATATTTATCTGTAGGCTCTTTTCTTATACTTTTAAGCTTAAATTTAACTTCTTTTTAATACTTTCTTATTCTTTTCTTTTTAATCTTTTATATTTAACTTAATAAATTTTAAAGTATTTTAAAGGTAATTTTATATTATATTAAAAGTATTTTAAAAATTACTCTTAAATTTCTAAATATTATTAAAGGGAAAATATTCCTTCTAATATACTAAATATTCTTTATCCTTCTTTATATTTTTATAATTTTAAATACTTTTAATCTTATACTTTAATTAATTTTTAATTTATATTAAATTTAGCTTTATTTTAACTTTCTTTTAATTCTCTTATAACTCTAATAGTAATATATAAAATATATTATAAATCTTATATAAAAGTAAAAGCTCTAATTAATAAATTTAATAATATTTATTTATTACTTCCTTAATTATAAAGAAGTTTAAATATTTATCTAATAGTTTTTTATTAAATTATAATTAATATATATTTTTAATAAAAAGTAAAATCTTATTTTTAATTTTTAATTTTATAAATTTATATTTAATATTATAATATTTCTTCTATTATTTAATAATTAGATAAAGACGATTTATAAAAAGCTCTCTTTCTTTATTAAGAATTCTAATATATTCTATAATTATAAGTATTCCTTCTTTAAAAATATTATTCTTAATATTTATAACTAGTTTAAAATCAAAGTTATAAAGTAGTTAAAATAAAGAATAGCTAATAATAGTATAAACCGAATTATTATATAAGAATTTTACTAAAACAAATTTAAAATACTAATTATTTTATTAATAATTATAATAGACTTTAAAGTAAATTTCTAATATTTAATTCTGCCTCTTTATCTAACTATCTATTTATAAATAAAAAGTAATATTAAATTAATATCTTATTTTAAAATAATATATTAATAATCCTTAAAACTTACTTATAAATATTAAACTTCTATTATTTATAATATCTTTTAAATAGCTAAAATCCTTTATTATATATTATATAAAAATATTAGCTAATTTAAAAGTATTTATAATCTTTCTAATTAGTAAATATTATATTAACTTTATATATTTATTAATTATAACTAATATTAAATTATATATTTAATTATATTATTTATAAAATAGAAAATCTATAATAAAATTTATTATTATCTCTTTTTATAATTTAATAAAAATAAAAAATAAAGTTAATTTACTATATAGTTAATATCTCCTTAATTTACTATATTAGTATTTAGTATAACTTCTTATATAAGTTTTTATATCTTTTCTTAAATTAAGCTATTAATATTTTCTTTTAATTAAATTAAAAGTTCTAATTATTTTAAAATATCTTATAAGCTTATTATTATAATATATTTAAAATACCTTTAATTATATAACTTTCTTATTTAGTATATAAATAATATCTCTATATTTTAAAAGGCTATTATTATTAAATTTCTAATATTTCTTAAATTTAGCTTAATATTTTATTAGAAGCGATTTATAACTTTTCTTAATTATAAAAGGATTTTAACTTTATAATTATAAAAGGTTAAACTAAATTAAAGCTAATATAAAGTTATATATTATTTTAAATAATAATATTATATTTATTATCCTTTATAATATATACTATTTATAATTAGTTATATTAGTAACAAGCTTAAATAGAAGTATACCTTCTATTATATTATACTCTTTAATTTATATATCTTATATATATAATTATTAATTAAGCTCTAATATCTTGTTAATTTAGAAATATTTAAGCTTTAACTTTAGTATATTAATTTTAAATTATAAATTAATTTATACTATTTTAAAATATTTCTTAAGATACTTTTTAAGCTAAAGCTTATTATATAAAATAGGAATTATTCTATTCTTTATATTCTTATTACTTTCTTTTTAACTCTAACTTTCTTTTAAGGCTTTATAATTTGGCCTCTTTAAAAGATTATCTACTAAATTAATTTTACTAAATCTATATTTAATTTTAAAGTTAAACTCGGCCAGGTTTTCTATTTATCTAATTTATCTATTATTTAAATATCTTTTTATAAAAAATTTTTTTAAATTATAATAGTTAATTTTAACTATAACTATTTTAAAGGCTTCTTAAAAATAATATAACTATTATTTAAAAGTAAATATAATAACTAATAGTTTAATATTATATATTTTATATCTTTGTTTTATTATAATTAACTTTTTAAAATAAAAAGTAATAAAATACTACCTTTCCTTTTTACTTATTCTAAATAGCTATAAAAGGATACCTCTTATTATATATTATAATCTATCTATTTCAATTAAAGTTTATAAAATAAAATTAAAGTACTTTAATAAAAGAGTTTTTATAAAGCAATTATAAAACTCTTTAAAGGTCGAAATTACCTTAAAAGTTAATTAAAAGGGTTCTATCTTCCTTCCTTTAACTATTTCTTTAAGAAAATTAATTAAAAGATAAATAATCTTTAAATATCTTTTAATAAACCTCTTATAAAAGTTTATAAATTCTAGAAATATCTAAATATTATAAAAAGACTAAAGTAAGAGCTAATCTTTAATAGCTTTAATTTAAAAAGAATTTATTTTTATATTTATAAGTTTTATAATAAACCCTAGAAACTTTACTATATTAATATTAAAGTTATATTTTGCTATATTAATATATAGCTATATAATATATAGTTTTTTAAATATTTGTTATATTACTTTTATATATTTTTTAATTTTCTCTAAATAAATAAAAACATTATTAAAATATATTATATATATTATATTAACTAGCTTTACAAATACTTAATTAATATAAGTTTAAAAGGTTACTAATATATTTAAAAGGCTAAAAGGTAATATATAATATTTAAAATACCTATATTAGATTTAAAAGGCTGTCTTCTATTTATTATTTTCCCTAATATATAAATAATAATATATATTTTTAAAATTTAGCTTAATAAAGTATTTTGCTTTTCGAAAGTAATTTAGAGTTTTACTAATTAAAGATAATAAAGTTCTATTTTTAATAATAATCTTATTAAACTTATAATAATTAATATAAAACTTTAAAGTATTATCCTTCTTAAATATAAATAAAATTAATACTTTAATAGAATTAATAAATTAATATATTTATCCTTTAATTAGAGAAGTATTAAAATACTCTTTTAATATAACTAATTCTAACTTTAATAAGAAGTATATAAACTCCTAAAAGGGACTTATATTTAGCTTAAGGTTAATTTAATACTTTATTAAATAATATTTAAATAATACTCTTATAATATTCTTATTAAATATATTACTATAATTCTTATAAGTATTTAAGAGAATTATAACCTTTTCTTTAATAAGTTTTATAATTATATAATAAGTTAATTCTTCTCTTTAAAAGTTCTTTTAAAAGGCCTTAATTATTAAAAGCTAAATCTAAGCCTTTTTATAGAAATATTACTAAATACCTACTTTAAAGTTAATTACAGGATTAATATCTTAAAGTTATAAATATCTTAATATTATTAAAGTAGTAGAATTCTAAAAATCATATATTATAAATATATACTAAGACACTTTTAACTTTTTATAAGAACTAATAATAGTAATTTCAAGATTATAATTACTATAAATAAAAATATTAGTTTTATTAATAATAATTAAGATTATATTATTAAAGTTAAATTTCTATTTATACTTAATAACTAATAACTAATATATATAGTTACTTTCTGCCTTACTATTAATAAGAGCTTGTTCTTCCTTTAATTCCCCTTTAACAATAACTACTCTAATTATAATAAATAAATATATTTATACGTTATTGCCTAAACTTTTAGACATATTTAAAATTAGGGCTAAGTATTATTATTTCCTATTTAATTAGACTCCTTATAGTTAATAAAGATATAACCTTTCTGTTATAACCCGTACGTAAGAGCACCTTCTCTTATACAGGCACCTACTTGGTTGTAGGCACCTTGGTATAAAAGGCACCTTTTATAAGAAAGGCACCCCTAGATCTCTTAATACTATTACTAATTACCTATATTAGTATTTATTATATAATCTAAATACTAAGATTTAGACCCCCGGAACTAAAGGGGCTCAATTCTAAAGCTCTCTCAGAATCAACCTCTAATAAGTTATATAATAGATCTTAGAATCTTAGAATTCTAAAGAAAAAAGAAACCTTAGGACTCTAGAACCTTGCCTTGGTATAAAGGGTCTTATATAAGTAGAATAGTTTTGTTAAATAGAAGCTTCGTGTTCAAAACTTTATAATTAGTAATATAAATTGTTTACTTAGTAATAACTTTAATTTTATTTAAAGATTCTGAATTCTAATTATCTACTTTTTCTTTAATATTAATTTAATAATCCTTTAGCCCTATTAGGTAGGATATTAGGATTGTTACATTTTAAGCATCTTGTCTTAAAGTATTAATTAAAATTAACATAGCTCTAGCAACGCCTAGCTCTAGTAGTATGTTTAACCTAATTATTATATAATAAAACATTGATAGTAATATTACTTTCCCTAACACTAGGATAGAACTTAGAGAAACGCTTAGGGTCTAATTCCTTAATATCTTCTTTAGAAACTATAAAGAACTTGAAGTCTTTCTCTTATAAATCTAACTATATATTTATTTTAATAATAACAAATTCCCTACTAATAAAAGCTATAAGTTATAAGCCATCTTTTATCTGAAAAGGAATATACTCTAATAGGTTAAATTCTATATATACGACTACTTTTGCTATAAAGCAATAATAGATTCTATAATTATTACTTAGAATATATTTAGAAATTTTAATAGATTTAAGTATAAAATTAGAAGAGTATTTAAAGATATTAATAAAATTAAGACAGCCGAAACCTTGCTATATAACTTTAAGTAAATTAGATTAGCTATTTTATATATTACTAAATTCTAGAAGTATGCTATAAAGATTAATTAGGATTCTAATACCTTAGTTAGCATATATTACAAAGGCCTAAAGAATTACGTTAAGCTAGAGCTAGCTTAATACAACTATTAACTAATTATAATTATTAAGATAATTAAAATTTCGATATAAATTAATAATCGACTTTACAAATTTAATTGTAAGACTTGCTTTATTTATAAAAATTAACCTAACTTGGGAAAAAGCTAGAATAATAGATTAAGAAAAAGCTATTAGCCAGAACTTATAGAACTAGATATAACTTACAAATCTAAAACAAGAATAGATTAATATAAAAAGCTGTTTAAAGAAGAAAGCTAAAGGTAAAAGAAGAAAGAACTTTATTATAAATATAGCCTTTCTAATTATATAGTATTTTCCTATTACTAAAGTAAGCAAGATAAGGAAAAACGCTAAGTTAATATAATTAATTATAAGAAAATCCTAGTTATAGACTATAAGGAATTTAATAAGTTAATTATAAAGAAGTTAAAGTATAAATATATTTACTCTTAAATTAAACTTAATAAGAATAACTTTTACAAATCTACTAGATAGGAAATTTAAAAGATATAAGCTAAATAGCATATTTGAAAGAAAGAAATTATAGAAAATAAAGCTATTAAGATTTATAAGATTTATTACTAAGCCGCCTATAAGAAGAAACTTGAGAGATATCAAAAGGAGGATAATAAGAAAGAACTAAATAAATAAGAATTTATTAAATAGGATATAAAGATATTTATTAATATTACTAAATATAATACTAATATTACTTCTAATTAATAAAGCTATTTAATTATAAATAGCAACCTTTTAAAAGAAGTATAATACTAGATATAAGAAATTAATAAATATAAGAAATAGAAAAAATTAAAAAAATAAGATAATATTACTATTAATAGCTTTATATTTAAAATCTTAATATTCTACTTTTTATATTCTTAATATAGATACTTATATTAGAAATTATATTATTATAATTATTATCTTTTATATTATAATACCAAGTTAATCTTTAGATATTAGCTTTATATAAGAAAGGACATTTATTAGAATAATAATATAAAAGAACTTTATATAATTAAGGAATAATATTATTTAAAAGTAAAAATCTAACTAAAAGGCCTAAAGTTTAACATTATAATTAACTTAGGCGCTTAAAGAAATTATATTAATTTTTGATTTGCCTAAGTAATATTAATCCTTATATATAATAAAAGATAATTATATTAGCTTATTTTTGCTAATAACTAGAAAATCAAAATAGATAGATAGGTTAAAAAAGAAATTCTATTCTTAATAATAATTATACTAGATAGGTATATTAAAATTATTATATTAGACAAAATAACTTTAAGAAATTATTATATAATTTTAGAAGTATTATAAATTAAGAAATATAATTTTGAAATAAATTAGAAAAATAATATTCTTTAGTTTAATAAATATATTTGTAAATTTGATATTAAATAATTATAAGGCTCTAGAGAGGTTTGTACTACTTTTAAAAAGGAGCTAGGATATTTAAAAAAAGGTTTTCTATAAGTTAATAAGTAAGTTAATAATATTATATTTGTATAATATAAGAAATATATATAACTATTTAAGGATTTATAAGATATATAAGTATTATTTAATTATTAGTTGTAGGATTATAAAATAAATTTGAAATTAGAAAAGGAATTACCTGTCACGACCTGGTTCTAGATGCCAAGGGCTTCTAGAAGCCCTGGGGTTTTAGAAGCACGTGGCTTCGGGAAGAATTGTATTAAGAAGAAAACTGCTCTTAGAAGAGAGCTTCTAGAAGAGAATCAGTTCTAGAACAAGTGTTCTAGAAGCCTAAGGCTAGAACTTACGAAATGATATATAGAGTAATAAACCAGACGGCTAACCTGACCCCGGTTCTGGGGGTAGGTGTAGTCACGTGATAGACCCTAGGATCTAGGGATCCTGAAGAGAAAAGGGACCCCGGGACCCCAGGACCTCGCCTTGGCACGAAGGGTTCTATATAAGTAGAATAGTTTTATTAGATAAGAGCTTCGTGCTTAAAACCTTATAATTAGCAATATAGATTGTTTACTTAGTAACGACTTTAATTCTATTTGAAGACCTCGAATTCTAGTTAACTACTTCTCCTGTAATACCAACCCGACAACCCTTTAGCCCTACTAGGTAGGATATTAGGATCGTTACATTACCCTTAGAAAAACTAAAGCTTTATAATTTTAAGAATCTTTTAATATTAGAGGAATATATAAAGAAAACTATAAAAAAAGGATAGATTAGAAAGTCTAAATTACTAGCTATTATTAATATATTATTAGCAGATAAGAAAGGAGAATCTAAAGGAAGACTTTATATTAATTATTATAAGTTAAATAATATTATAATTAGGGATATATATCTTCTATTTAATACTTAATTTCTATAAGATAGGCTAAGTAAAGCTGTAGTATTTATTATATTAAACTAATAGAATATATTTAATCTAATTTATATTAAACAAGGCTATAAATAGAAATTAGCCTTTATTTTACTTTTAGGATTATAGGAATATATAATTATACTATTTAAATTAACTAATATATTTATTATATACTAATGTTAGAATAATAATATCCTTAGACTTTATTTAGAAAAATTTGTTATTTATTATCTAGATAATATTCTAATTTACTCTTTAAGGGGAGAAAACTATAAGAAATATATTAAGTTAGTAATAAAGGAATTCGCTAAAGTTAACTTTTAATTAAAGCTCTTAAAGTATCGCTTTAAAGTTAAGAAAGTAACCTTTTTTAAATATATTATTAAGCTTAGCCAATTAGCAATTAATCTAATTAAAATTAAGGATATATAAAATTAGGAAATCTTTAGAAATATTAAAAATATATAATCTATATTAGAATTTGTTAACTTTTATTATTAATTTATTAAAGGATATATTATTATAGCTAAACCTTTAATTAATCTAATTAAGAAGAATATATTATTTTAATAAAATAAGAAAGTTAATAAGGCTTTTCTTAAAATCAAGGATAGATTTATAAAAGAACTAATCTTTTATATCTTTTATAATAATTATAAAAGTATTATAAAAATAGATATATTAGATATTGCTATAAATAAAGTATACTTATAAAAAGAAGATAATAGTAAACTATATCTAATTGCTTACTTCTTAAAGAAGATATCTTTTGCTAAGTAGAATTATAATATTTATAAGAAGGAACTATTAATAATAGTAGAAGTACTAAAATATTAGAAAATCTACTTATAAGGGGCCTATTTCTCAGTTATTATTTATACTAATTATATAAATTTTTAAACTTTTATAATTATTAAAATCTTAGACAATTAAAGGTTAGCTTAATAAACTAAGGAATTTGCTAATTATAATTTAGTAATTAAATATATTAAAGGAATTAACAATATTAAAGCTAATACTTTAAGCAGAATACTAGGATATAAAGATAACAAAATTTATAAGAAAGTTGCCCTTTTATATATTCTAGATAATAGAAACCTTACTCTAAATATTAGAGAAATATTAATTATAATTATTAGAAATAACTAATAGTTTATAAAGCTTAAGAAGGCTTAAAGGAAAGCCCCTTAGAAAAAGCTGCTACTTATTTTATAAGAAGAGATCTACTGCCGAGATTTAGATAGAAAAATCTAGATTTTAGAAGAAATATTTAACAAATATATTAAAGAATAATATAAGTTACCTGCTTATAGATATTAAGGCATTTAATAAACCTATTAGAGAATCGCACAAGAATATTAGAGCTTATAATTATAAAAGAAAGTTATAAAAGTAATTAATAATTATAATATTTATATAAAGAATAAGGCCTTCTATTATATATCTTATAGTTAAATATATATAATTCTAATATTTAAAATTCTATAAAAATCTATCTTTTAGAATTTTATTATTAAACTATCAAAGTTTAAAAATCTAATAATAGAAGTAGAATATAACTTTATTCTAGTTATTATAGAAAAATTAACAAAGTATATAATTTTAATATTATATTATAAATTAAATATAGCCGAATAACTTACTTATATATTTATTAAGGAAGTAGTTTTATAATATAGACTTTCTAAAAAAATATTATTAAATTAGGATAAGCTTTTTACTTTAAAGTTTTAGATCGCTATAATCTAGTTATTAGATATTAAAAGGAAGCTATTTATATTATTTTATTTATAAACTAATAATAAAAATAAAAGAATAAATTAAATAGTTAAAATATACTTTTATAACTATATAAATTATTAATAGGACAATTAGGTAAAACTATTATTATTAGCCTAGTTCTTATATAATAGCTTAATTATAGAAATAATACTTATAACTTTATTTTATACTAACTTTAGTTATAAACTTATAATATATAAAGAATTTAGAATATCTAATATTAATAATAAACTCGCTTAAGTAACAGTTAACAAAATTAAGGATTTATATTATATACTTTTTAAAGAATTTAAGTTTATAATAGAAAGAAATATCTATTATTATAATAAAAGATATAGCTAGAAGCTTATATTAAAAGAGAAGAATAAAGTTTATCTAGTTAGAAAAAACATTAATATTAAATAATCTAATAATAAATTAAATTATAAAAAATTAGAATTATTCAAAATTAAAGAAGTTAAAAGACCTTTAAATTTTAAATTAATATTATTAAAGATAATAAATATTTATCTAATATTTTATATATCCTTATTTAAGAAAGTATCTTTAGAAATATTACTTACTTTAATTATAGAAATTAAACTTTTAAATTTTAATACTAAATATAAAATTAAAGAAATCCTATATTACAAATATATTAGTAATAAAGTTAAATATCTAATTAAATAGAAGAATTATCTAAATTTTAAGAATATTTAAAAATCTAAATTAAACTTTAACTATTCTAAAATACTAAAAGAGTTTTATTAATAAAATCTATTATTATCTACTATTCTTATTATAATAAGAATAGTAAGTTAAAGGAAGGGCTGTTATAATTAAGCCTTTTATTAGAATCTACTAAATTAATAGTATATAACTTCTTATATTCTACTTCTTTTTGTTTTAACTTCTCCTTCTCTTTTAAAGTATTAAGCTTATTAAAATATTACAAATCTCTTAATACTATTATTTTCTTTTAATTCTTCAAAAAAGTCTTTTGTTTTTATAAGCGTATTATTTTTACTATTATTTCCTATTATTTCTATATAGCCTCCTACTATCTGGCTATTATAAAGGCTGCTGTTTAAGCGGCCACCTCTTCTTTGTTATTTAGCCTCTTAATCTGCTAATCTAAAGACTTCTAGTTACTTATTTTAGAGATCTTAGAATCTTAAGTTGTTTTTAAAGGCAACTTCGTATTATATAAAGACTTTTTTATTCGTATATATTTTAAGTATCTGTTAGATTATTCTGATAAGAAAATATACCTTTTCTCCTCTTTTGTATAATATATATATGGTTTTATTTTAATATTTATCTTTTCAATTTTAAGAGTAAATTATAAATATTGCCACTTCTTTTTTGTAATTAGAAACTTATTACTATTAGACAAATTATCTTTTTATTTTAAAAAAGTAGTTATAATAAATAAGGGATATTAATTTTAATTAAGAAATAAATCTATATATTTAAACATGAAGATATGCTAATTTAGGAAGGGGATAGTGTTATAACCTGTATATAAGAGCACCTTCTTTTATATAGGCACCTACTTGGTTGTAGGCACCTTGATATAAAAGGCACCTTTTATAAGAAAAGCACCCCTGGATCTCTTAATGCTATTACTAGTTATTTATATTAGCATTTATTATATAATCTAAATACTAAGATTTAAACTCTTAAAACTAAAGGGGCTCAGCTTTAAGACTCTCTCAGAACTGACCCTTAGCAAGTTATATGATAGACTCTAAAATCTTAGGATTCTAAAGAGAAAAGGAACCCTGCGACCCCAGGATCTCGCCTTGGCATAAAGGGTCCTATATAAGTAGAATAGTTTTGTTAGATAGGAGCTTTATATTCAAAATCTTATAATTAATAATATAGATTATTTACTTAGTAATAACTTTAATTCTATTTGAAGACCTCGAATTCTAGTTATTTACTTCTCTCTTAATATTAACCTAACAACCCTTTAGTCCTACTAGGTAGGATATTAGGATTGTTATACTTTCTTTCTATAACTATAGTAAATAATACTAGAGTAACAATTTGCTATATAATCAAACGATTAATAATTAAAGCACCTAGGTTTACTCGGCCTTATATCTAATTTAATTCTAATAGAGGTTTAATTTACTTTGCTTATAATTTCTTCTTGCTTGAACTTCGCTTATTTATAAAATCGTAAAATACCTTTTAAATCTCTTATTTCTATTATTTTCTCTTTCTTAAATTCTCTTTTATATTCTTCCTTGCCTTAATTCGGCTTTGAAAAGCCCCCTTTAAAGCTTTGCTTATAATTTATATTAGAAATAGTTTTTCCTATAACTTTAAGATACTTTGCTAAAGATGTAATTCCCTTTTAAGTTATAGATATATTAGCTATAATACTAATTTAAACTTTAAAATCTTTATTAAGCTTCTTAAATAAGATATAAGCTTTTATTTAATTATTATAAATCTTTAATTCTCGCTTAAGGATATTAAGATAAAATATAAAATCTTTTACTAATTAATCTAAATACTATTTTGTTATCTTATACTTATTAGCTATATTTAACTTCTAATTTAAGATATTAGTAATATTATTAAATAAGATTATCTTAAAATTCTCTTATATAATATTTCTTATATCTTAGTCCTTTTTAAACTTAAACTATTCTCTCTCTAGCCTTATATTAAAGAAGGATATATAGAAATCTATCTTATTAATATCTATAAGCAAATAGTAGCCTTTATCCTTATAAAATTCTTATTTTACTTATACAAGAAAGGATTAAGCCTCTGCTATATCCTTCCCCTTATATATAAAAAGATAATAAGATTTCTAGAATATTTGCTAGAATACCAAAGCCTCTTTAAAGACAGTTCGGCCCTATTATACTAGTTTATCTATCTTATTAGTTAATAGCTATTTTTTAAAGTACTTTGATATAGTAGTATTTCTAGCTAGAAGCTTCTTAAGTTCTCTATTTAGTTCCCTATTCTAGGCTTGTACTTTTTCTAACTCTTTAATTTAACTCTAATTTAGCTGCTTTATTATTTGCTATACCTTAGCTTCTTTAAGCTAGGCCAGAATCGTAGCATATCAAACCTTCTCTTCTACTAGTTAGATCTTAATATTAGTAACAATAGTTAGGGCTATAAAAGTTATTCTTAATACTCCCTTATCAGGCCTTCGGAGGCTCTCTAGATAGGTGGCGGACCCCTCTCTCTCTTCTTTTAGAGCCCTCGTTATTATACAGAACTTTATTATTCTTGCTGATTATACTATAGTTAAACGCTAGTGATATAGATCCGCTATAATACCGATATAGCTTCGAATTTATACCGAGCTGCCGCCTGGATAGCTGAGAGAGATTAGAATATAAGGTTTCAAAGGCAGAGTAATATAATATTCAAAGATATCAATTTTTATCAATTAGTTAAATTTTATATAAACTAATCTCTACCCTTCTTAAGGCTCTGCTTCCCCTCACTTTATATCGAAGGCCAGTCGAAGCCTTATCAAATAGGATGCGGGGTATTACTGTAAGGCTTCAAAGGCAGAGTGATACAGTATTCAAAGATATCGATTCTTATCCACTAGTCAAATCTTATACAAACTAATCTCTACCCTTCTCAAGGCTCTGCTTCCCCTCACTTTATCTCGAAGGCTAGTCGAAGCCTTATCGAATAGGATGCGGGGTAT
>Ga0247734_1001141_pt1 | contig 20845 bp, 25 predicted proteins | sample UWRJL103311B2_FD_180933 | JGI IMG/M metagenome (GOLD analysis project Ga0247734, IMG submission 180933) | Plant litter microbial communities from Arlington Agricultural Research Station in Wisconsin, United States - UWRJ-L103-311B-2 | ecosystem: Environmental > Terrestrial > Plant litter >... | reverse complement strand
CCACGGTCATTTTTGGGACATCACCTCCCCGAGGGCTGGCTATAGCAGCACCTGGCTTCCGTTCCGTAGTTGTTTTCCTTGGCCCATCCATCCTCGGAGAATTTATGCCAGGCGTCGACGCAAAATGGGACAGATTCCCATGCCCGAGACTGAATCCATGGTTGGATTCTGTCTGCCGTCGAAAGGCTTCGAAATCCGGATTCGAGTCTATGGGGAGGCGCTTTGGCGACGCTGCACCAAAGGAGAGGATGGAGGATGTTGGCGGGCTCCAGTTCCCCTTGGGCCCAGCTCCAGTATCGAGGGGATCCGTGACCGGGTCAACTATGAGGCCAAAGTAATTTGGGCTTGAGGCACGCAGCGACCCCGTGGTCGGGCTCTGCAACAATGAAGCATTGCCCGGGGGGAGGGCTTGACCAACAGAGGCAGCTATCCGCGATGAGATGGCGGGGCTCTGTGGTGTTGTTGACGTTGTGGTGGACGATCGGGAGTGAGGATGTGAATGGGAGTGAGCAGACCGCTGCGGTGTAGGGCGTGTCGCAGTCTTTGTAACCATATTGATGGTTTGTTGGGGGAGGAAGTTGGGTATAGGGCAATTCGGGTGGTGGTGGTGGAGGTGGTGGTGGAGGTGGTGATGATGATGATGAACTTGTTATTGTAGAAAGGACATGGTGAGGAGGTATGGTAGGCAGGATATCAAGGACGTCGGGATGTCACGAAGCGTCTAGGCTATGGTTCGGAGGCGTATTAGGAACGATGGAGGTTGTATCGTGATGTGTGTGTATATGGGTGTATTATGTGAGTGTATTATGTGAGTGTATGTGTGTGTGTGTGTGTGTGTGTTGTGAAAGAGGAGAGGAGAGGAGAGGAAGCGGAGGAGCCTTGCAGTAACAAGCACACTATGACGCGGGAGGCAAAGGGGGTAAGGATCGCCAGGTTGTGTGGACGGACGTCGTGGTGGTGCTAGGGGGAACAAGCAAGCTGGGGCAAGCGACACGAACGAGAAAAAGACCAAAACAAAAGATGGAGCCGACGTCTGCTTTGGGGATGATGATGATGATGATGATGATGATGATATTATTATCTGATAGGTGAATAGAGATAGAGAGAGAGTTGGTGATGTTTGTTGGGGTTTGGATTGGGTGGAGTGGTGAAGTAAGGAAGGTGAAGTGAAGTGAAGTGAAGGTGAAGGTGAAGGTGAAGGTGAAGGTGAAGGTGAAGGTGAAGGTGAAGGTGAAGGTGAAGTTAGAGGTTAGAGGTTCCAGGTTTGAGGTTTGGGGTTTGAAGTTTGAAGTTTGAAGTTTGAAGTTTGAAGTGGTGGTTGGATCAATATCAATATCAATATCATTCTTATTCTTATTCTTATTCTTATTGTTCTTATTGTTCTTATTCTGCTTATTACTTATTATTATGACTGTATTACCAATTGCCTGTCGCAGGGCTGAAAAAAAAAGCTGGAACCCACCAGTCCAGTGATCATGACGGCCATCACGCAAACGACACATCTGGCCAACGCCACCAAAAGTCGCGTGCGCTGCTGTGGCACGTCGAAGGGAGTGATATTTATAGAGTATTTATATATATACTTTATAAATATTATGTGCCAACTATATATATATATATATATAGTATATGCATATGTGTGAGTATTTGGGTACTTGTATGTTTGTATGTTTGTATGTGCTTATTATTCGTATCTGCGTATCTGCTAGATATTTATATGCGTTCATGTTCATAACATGTCTAGCAGCATACATACCTCCTCTCTCTCTACTGACTAGTTAGTGACTACCGTTTGTATACATATTCGCTAATAGAGTTCTGGCTTTCCGTCAGTCAGTCCGTCAACCAGTACTGAATAGGAGGAACCAAGCGAATAGCATACATCGTTCCAAGATAGTAGACAGTAGTCCACACCATCGTCCGCACCATTCGCACCCTAAACGTCCCCGAGATGTCATGTCATTAATAGTGGATTGTCCGCTGCTGCTGTCCGCTGCCCGCTGGTTATGTACATCGGACTGTTCTAGGACAACGGTCGGATCTATGAGTCTATGAATATATGAACACATGAATACATTCTTGATATATAATTAGTGCAATACATAACTCTTCTCCACTGTCATTGCCATTGCTCATCCGCTTTCGGTGCCCTGTGACTTAACAGTACCGTGGCCGATATAAAATATAATATAGATCTACTACAGTACTAGAGCAGGATGTATAGGCAGAGACGTACGGTCGAGCCGAAGCACTAGCTACATCCACGAGCACGGTAAAGTTTACTTGACATTTACTTGCAACTACGACGAAAGTATAACTAAGAACCAACCTTCGCGGCGCCATGCCCCGGGGGGTTTTTAAGGGGTTGGTTCGTCTTCCAGCTCTTTTTCTGGCACTACTACGTCATGCAAAGGCAACAGGATATGCTGTTCAGCACCAGTAGCTGCTGAGCGAGAGCTGAATCTCGGTGACTGGACTTGACGGGCAGACTGGCAGACTGGCAGACTGGCAGACTGACTGACCAACCCGACCAACCGCAATAGACGATTCACTGGCTGGAGCGACTTTGCATTATTATCATTAGGGGAGACGATGATGGAATGCATGGAATGCGGTGGAGGAGGTGCGGAGGCGTCGATGATGCTGAGTAAGAACATTCACCACCACCACCACCACACCCCCCAACGGTACCATACTCCACCCTTCCTCATATTTCCCGTACCGTACAGTACAGTAGATACTAGTAAGCTGCAGTTGATTCTTCCCTACGCTCCGCTGCCTCGCCCCTTGCTCGTGGAGAATGGCGGCTCCCGGGGGGGCTGAAAGGAGGCGGGATCATTGGAAAAGAAGAAAAAGAGAAAAGGAGAAAAAGAGAAGAGGAGAAGAAAAAGAAGAAGGGAAAAAAGACATGCAGAAGAGGAAAGGATGGATGGATGGATGGTTGGTTGGTTGGTTTCCTCCTCCTCCTCTGCTGTACAGTACAGTACAGTACAGTACAGCACCCTAGCATGCTCTAGTGTGCTCTAGCGTGCTCTAGCGTATATGTATTGTACGGCGGTATCCTTTACCAAGTAAGTCGTAACGTGGGAGGAGGGCGTGTGGGGCCGGACATTCGTCATTGCGACTCCGCAATACAGTTCTGTGCAGCAGCAGCCAACAGGGCAATATATATATATCTATCCTGTGCAGTAATGCAGTAGTGCAGAATGCAGAGTGCAGTTGCAGTGCAGTGTAGTGCTGTAGTGTTACATACATACCAACATACCTATCTACATACCCTTTCCTATAGCACCACATACAGTATTATCAGTCATTCTTTTGATGACTTACAACTTATATAGTGTTGGTGTCACATATCACAGTAAATGCATACGGCACGGAGTATGACGGGTACGGTACTCGGGACGGCAAAGTACGGAGTCCCGGTCCCAGTTTCGTCCCAGTCCCAGTGCCAGTCCCAGTTACAGCCATTACCAGTATACTAGTATACCAAGTTCCCATCCTGCACTCTTGCCATACAGTCCGGTCTTCCCATACCCATACAACAATCTTGTTCCTAACAACCTGCAACATGCAACATGCAACCAACAATCGGTGGATGTGTGCGGGATATATATATATATAATCCTTGGGATTTCACAAACATTAACATTCCAGCCACAACATCGACTTTTTTCGTGATCGGTTGGTAAACACTACTCACTGTTACAAGAGGTCGACACACTGCATCCCAATCAGAATATAGAGCTGATCAAACAATGTAGTTTGTGCCACCCCAAAAAAGCACCTTTTGTCCCAGTACAAGTTAGGAGATACCCCTTAAACCGGGCTTCCCCATTCTCGTACACCTGCTCTGGTGTACTGTACACTAAGTAGGTGTGTCTAGTAGGGAATATCCCAATTCTGAAAGGAACCATGGGATTCACAAGCTAGATGATCGAGGGTTGATCGCTGCAATCTTTCGGTTTGCACCGTTTTCTTTTTCTTTTGCGAGACGTGATATCTCATTCTCTACTTATTATATTATCGAGGAGTTGATATTTCTTGGTGGAGTTCCTAAAATCCAAAAAAAAAAATGGCTCACGCACCCTCCTACTGGCTTGGCCGAGATATTTATTGTATTAACTAAGAAGCAAAACACACAAGATTTATTGATCACTATGTATGACTGACATATGCAGCTTGGAATGAGTGGGTATCGCGCAGTTGCAATGGGATAGCTTCCCCATACTATTATTCCCCCCATCTGTTTCTATATCTGGGAGTGACTTCTCCAATGGGTTTTAACCGTTCTGGGGAAAATCCGTGACTGGTTTACTGTAATCGATGTCCCAGTGCATATGATTTTGATAAGTGGTAATTGTCTGAGAGCAGGCCCAGATCTAAAACTGGTATGAAAGAACAGAGGGGGCGATATAAAAGATTGTTGAAAACCCATTTGACAAGAACGAAAGGCGTTCTGGGAGTGAAAGAAAGCCAGGCTCTCCGCGGAGATGGTTTTCGAGACTCTAAATAAAGATGTATCGAATTCAAGACCGTATGTAAGCCGGTCTCCCGGTGGAAATATGCTATGGGAAAAATATATATATATATACAAGTTTCTGCGCGAAAAGGGATTAAGCATTGCAGGGAAAAGTACCGTAGTTTATATTTATATTTGTAGATGTTGTTTGGTTGGCTATGGCCACACTCAAAACATAACCCATTCTGCAAGGAGCGCTGCGAGCACCTTATTTTATTCATCTGGGATCACTTGGTTGCTTAGTTATAAATCAAGTATGATATGGGCGCACAAATAGATAAAGAATAGAGCTACTGTTGTTGAGTAGAATATCTTAAAAATGGTCTCGAGTAGTGAAAGAAGTTGAAGCTGTTAAAGTAGTTGAAATAGTCGACGTATATATATGTAGGTAAAGGGAGATAGACTAGTAGTGAAAGGGTAGCTTCATATTCTATCCATATAGTCAAGTTTCACTTCACTTCGCAGTCAGTCAAATATTCAATGGCAACTGTCTTCCACGTTGCCATTAGAGTTTAATCCCGTCGTGGAACCTCACCCTTTTATATACTATATCTTCCCCAGTAGCGTGGGCATGGGTCATACCAGTAACCTTAGCTCCATCCGACCAAGTGTTGAAGCTCCCAGATCTGCATTTGCGATTTCCAGATGTAGTTTCTCTGAATCAGCCCTTCTGCTAAGATTAACATTGTAGTACTACTCAGGAACGGCTGGAGTGGATCGCAACCAAACCCACAGCGCGATAGGAGCGACTCCATACTGTACAGTCCAGTACATGCCCTCGATACTGTACGCCGTACGCCGGATTCTCTCTGTGAGATAGATAGATATATTTTGCTCCCCCTGAAAATTCAAGCAGATCATCCGTGGCTCTCGATCTTTTACAGATTTTTCCGTCCGGGTTTCTCCTTTACAGTATTGATTTGTGACGGCAATGGCTGGGATGGCTGGGAATGGTGGCCGCGGGTCAAGCTCCCCCCCCGCCGCCGTTAGCCTTTGGGCGGCCTTATCTTTTCGCGCGGAAACCCCTAGGATCCTATTACGACCCCACATTCGTATCGTCGACCATCGACACGTTACATACAAACTAAGTCGATGCATCCGGAGCACATAGATGGGGGAGCCAATCTCCAGACTGGGTTCGGCTAGATTTGTCCAGGCAATGATCTCTCGAATCACCAATGATTAGCAGATAAGATGTACCGTATCAAATACATCTGGAGTAGTAGCTTATGGGAACTAGATAAAGGCAGGCTAAGGTCAGTTCAGCTTCTTGACTTCTCTTTTCTTTTCTTCTCTCCCATCAAATGTCACCATACATACATACATACTCGACAAATTCCCGAGAACTTTAGAACGCATCTATCTACATCAACCCTCTGTCCTTCCGAAGTCTACGTGGGATTGATTGTTGTCCCGGGGTGGTCAATATATCTGGACAAACCCCCCAACCATCTTTCGAGCATACCTGAATCAAAACAATAAAAGCATTGGTTTTATTTCCGAGCCACAAAAGTCGCAGCAAGATGACGGACCGAAAGCTAGGATCTCCAACTGCATCGGTTGGTGATTCCTCCGATACCAAAGTACCATATAATGTAGATGCCGAGTCTCCTATCGACACCAGTGAAACGGCCTATGTGATTGACCACCGTGCCGAAAGATCACTGTGCCGGAAGTTCGACTTTCGTCTGCTTCCGGTTCTTGCAATCATGTATCTGTTCAATGCGCTGGATAAGGGAAACCTGGGAAACGCAAAATCAGCGAAGCCTGGCATCGAGGAAACCCTCCACTTCAAGAGCAACCAGTACAACATCATTCTGAGTGTCTTTTATGTGCCATACGTACTATTTGCGCCTCCCATCGTAAGTACCACATGCTCCAAGCCACCGGATACCCAAACTCACAGGCTCTCAGGGAATGCTGGGAAAGAAATACGGACCCAATAGAGTTTTGCCCATCATGATGTTTTCTTTCGGGTCAATGACCGTTCTTACCGTCGCAGCTACAAATTTCGCGGGCATGATGGCACTGAGGTGGTTTCTTGGTAAATATTACCTTGTCTCTCTTCGGTGATGCAAGCTAACCTCTTTCCAGGAATGGCAGAAAGTGCTTTCTTTCCATTGGTGATTTACTACCTAACTACGTTTTACCGTCGAGGAGAGCTAGCGCGGCGCCTGGCTATTTTCTATGCGGCAAGCAACATCGCCAACGCCTTCTCTGGTCTTTTATCGGTTGGTGTTTTTCGAATCAAAAACACCTCTCTTACTCCGTGGCGCTATCTCTTCCTGATCGAAGGACTCTTGACCGTTTTCTTCTCATTCTTCGTCTTCTTCTACCTCCCACAGAGCGCGGCAACGGCGAAATTCCTAAACGAAGAGGAGAAGAAATTAGCGTATCACCGGATTCAGGTTGACTCTTCGTCGACTGTCAACGAGAAATTCAACCTCAAAGATTCGCTCAAGATCTTTCGACAGCCTTCTACTTACGCGTTCCTCGCCATTGAGATATGTCTCGGTGTCCCCCTCCAATCCGTCTCCCTTTTCCTGCCACAGATTGTTGGTAGACTTGGTTATTCACCGATCAAGACCAACCTCTATACCGTGGCTCCAAATGTCAGCGGAGCAGTCATGCTATTGATATTGGCCTTCAGTTCTGATTACACGCGACGTCGTGGTCCATTCATCGTCCTTGGATTTTTGTTCACCTTCACTGGATTCATCATTTATGCCGCAATCGATGTGTTGGAAAGAAAAACCATTGCCTATTTCGCATGCTTTATGATGTGCTGGGGTACTTCGGCTCCATCGGTGTTGTTGAGCACATGGTATAACAATAACACTCCTCATGAAGGGCGACGTGTAGTGCTGACATCCGTTGGCGTTCCTCTCGTAAGTAAATCGAACTATCTGAGCCTCAAATTTCTTAACCCCTAGAAACTACGTTTATAGGAGATGTAGAGAGACTAACATACATATTCAGGCGAATGTTATGGGTCTTGTCTCTAGCAACATCTTCACTCCCAAGTCCGCCCCAGATTATATCCCAGCACTTGCTACTACGGCAGCTTTCGGTGCAACGGGTGCGCTCATTGCCGGCCTCCTGAGTCTGTTCATGGTGTTTGACAACAAGCGGCGGGACAGGAAGCTTGGGAGAAAGCTTGATATTCGCGAGGTCCCTACTGAGATGTTGCGAGACGGTCCCAGCGTGCCAGAATTCAGATGGTTCTTGTAAAAAGGATACCAATGTGTTTATCATTGCGAAAATTATTGTACATACTTATTTTATGATCAGGGAAACCGGAAGGTGCGAAATGGAACAATGTATACCCTGTTTCTTGTCAGGTATTAGATTGGGTATAAATACAGCCGGTGTGCCAAATATATCTAGTTTTTGAAAGTTGAATCTTCGCATATAATGATTATCGGTTGGGCCTTATAGAACAATCCTAAGGTCTCCAGTTGCCTGCCATAGGGACGTAAATTACGTTCCGCATTATTCTAGTAGTTTTAGACGACAGAGGACTAACTATAAGAACTCAAAAAAGGGGGTGTCTCGCTTAAGTACCAAACCAATCCTTGCTGCCTTGCAGCCTGAAAAATTGGCAAGGCTACATTCGCGTACCCTTTATTTTCTTAGCTCAATACCGCGTTGAGATAACAGCTTCATTTATTTACTCTCCCCCGTCTCTATTCCTCCACTCTATTCCCTCCACATCACCCGCCAATATGTCGCTGTTCGGAAGTTTGAGCGCTTCTCAACCCCCAAAACCAGGCGGTTTGTTTGGAGGACTGGGAGGAGCTTCACAACCGCAACAACCAGCACAGACCGGCGGTTTATTTGGGAACCTAGGAGGAGCTACAAGTCAACCGCAGCAAAGTGGTGGGTTGTTTGGGAGTTCAACCCAGACTACACAGGCTGGAGGAGGGCTGTTTGGTGCGAAGCCAACGCAGGCACCCCAGACAGGAGGCTTGTTTGGGAACACTTCGACAACAACACCACAGCCTGGGGGCTTGTTTGGAAATACCACGACGCAGGCGCAGCAAAACGGGGGTGCTTTGGGCAATAACAATGTCAACACTACACAACCAGGAGCTAGTTTGTTTGGTGGTCAGAATGCTTCTACGCAAGCGCAACCACAACAACAAGGCCCGTCGCTGGGGATGTCTTTAGGTCAAACCCAACCAGACAGCACATCATACTTCGATTCCATACTAGAGAAGAGCCGTAAGAGAGCCCTGGGCGATAGAGGAGATGAGGACATTCCGCAACTTCAGCTTGGATTAGGGGATATCCGGCAGCGAATGAAGCGATTTGCGCCCAACAGAAGTGACATTGTTGTTGATGGTAAAGCACATTATCTGCTAGCTGCTTCCGGTGTAGATCCAGGGGCAGCCATACGGGACCTCAATACACTCAATGCGATTACGGGACGAAATGAGCGAGTGCAACAATATGAAGCACCCGATACCGATGTAGAGGGATACCTTGCCAACTTACAAACACAAACGACTTTGAGCATGATTTCTGATGGATTGGCACGCTCTGTGCGGGACTTTGATAATTTCTTGGAGGATAATGTGAATATGGAATGGGATGCTCAGCGGAACCGGATATACCAGCATTTTGGTATCAAACAGAGAGGCGATGCTGCAGCTTCAGGTCGATTGGGTCTCACAGCAGCGGCAGCAGAGTCTGGATCTTTTGGGCGGTCGAGAAGAAGCAAAGCTGCGGGTCTTGCGGGCTCACGAGCTTCGACAAAGCCTTTAGCATCTGGCAGCACTTTCGGAAGATCAACCCTGCAGAAATCAGTCATTGGCATCAACGGACCTGTTGGAGGTGGATTCCAGCCTGTATTCGCTGATATTGAGAAGCGTATGGAAACCATTGGTATACCCGCACCGGATCCTAATGATCGATTTCACCGGGAGAGGGAGGCTCGTCTCGCAGAGAAGGTGCAAAACCTGAATATTGCACGACTCCAAAAGAAATGTTTCCCCATACTCCACGAATTCGCCAGTACAGCCGCAGAGGGCGGTGAAGAACATTCGCAAGCAATTGCCAATGCCTACAGAGCTTTGGTTGAGATTGTTGGAGAGGATCCAGAAGCACAGAGACCAACAGATCCTACGGCCGTGAAAGAGCGCAGCTACGCGAAAAGCTACCTATCTGAATCACCAAATTCAAAAGAACAGATGGACATCAAACGACGTATCCTGCGCGGGTCTACCCGTCACTTGGAGAAGATGTTTTTTGAGACGATTGAGACATATGTTGCCAAGAGCCCGCGAGAAGCGAACCTTGGGGGCATTCCAAATGTGATCAGTAAGGTCAAGGCATTTGTAAGACTGAAGGGCCTTCGAAAAGACCTGGCCACAGATAACAACAACCTGCAAATAGTGGGTGATGATTACGTCTGGGCCTTAATTTTTTATCTACTACGTTCGGGGCAAGTCGATGAAGCAAAGAACTATGTGGAGTCTAACCTCTCTGCATTTTCTGCCATTGATCCCAGCTTCTACCCATATATTTCAGCATACTCCAACGACACAAACAGAAATCTTCCTCCGAACCTCCGAACTCAGATCAATAATGCGTATACACAACGTCTTCGTATCGCCCCTGAGAACTCCATTGACCCATTTAGAATGGCTTGTTATAAAGTTATTGGCCGCTGTGATCTGAAGAACCGTCACTTTGAGGGACTGGGCCACGGTCAGGGTGTTGATGATTTCATCTGGCTCCAGTTCGTTCTAGCACGGGAGGTCAATCAAGCGGACGAGCTCGCCAGCGAAGTGTACAACCTTGCTGCCGTCCAAGAAAACATCAAACAAATTGGCCAACGCTACTTTTCGAAGGACGTCAACTATGGGATGCATTTCTATCTTCAAGTTATGGCTGGGTTCTTCGAAGAGGCAGTCTCATTTATATATCCCCACTCTTATATAGATGCTGTCCACTTTGCTATCGCTTTGGACTACTATGGCTTGCTCCGAGTGTCAGACCCATCGGTGGAGGACAGCGACCTTATAAGCTTTACCACCAGAGGTCAAGCTCAACTCAAATTTGGGCATATGGTTGGCTACTACACTCGAGACTTCAGAGCTGCAAACCCTACTGCCGCTGTTGATTACTTGAGTTTGATCTGCCTCAACGGGGACCTTCCAAACCCCCATGGTGTTAGGCAGATTACGCTTTGCCACGAGGCACTTCGGGAACTTGTTCTTGAAAGTCGCGAGTTTGCTTTACTTCTTGGTGATATCCGTGGAGATGGGCAGCGCATTAAAGGAGTCATAGAAGAACGCATGAAGCTGATTGGTCTCCAAGAGAGAGACGACTTCATGAGAACCATTACAATTCAAGCCGCGAGTGTCGCAGATGACAATGGACGTACAACAGATGCGGTCCTGTTATACCATTTAGCTCAAGAGTACGATAATGTCTTGACAGTTATTAATCGCTCACTTAGTGAAGCAGTTTGTGTACCTATTGGACAAGAGCAGATGCGACTACAGCCATTAAAGCCAAGAATTGCGCCCAGTTCTCAGCAAGATCAAATACAGGTCAACAGTCTCAGTCTTACGTCTGTTGATGATCCTGTCATACTTGCGCGAAATATGATGAATCTCTACAGCCAGAGCGGGATGTATAAGGAGAGCATCAAAGAATCCAACTGGAAAGATTGTGAAGCTCTGCTTAGAATGAGCGAAGCAAGAGTCTGCGTTGTAGAAGGACAATGGGGCAAAGCATTAGATGTAAGTCACTGACTCGGGTTTTACCCTAAGTTGCAAACCTATACTAATTCATCGGTAGCTTGTTGAAGAGCTCGGAATTTTGCCAATCAAGGCTAGAGGAAACGCAAGTCTGATCCGGAACTATGCTACCAAGTTTTCTTCGCTTTCCCCGCCACTCGCAAGCGCATTACCAAACATTCTAACGTGGGCGATTGGTTGCACAAGTTCGCTGTTGGCTCAAACTGGAAGCGTATATGGTGGTAACGATGGCACCCGGCAGTTGTTTGTAGAGCAACTGCGTCAGGACACGATGGATCTAACTACGTACACAAGTCAGCTGCGATATAGGTTCCCACCTTCTGTGCATGAGATGTTGGCAAGGGCCCAATCTCAATAATGGGGGGAGACGTTTCAAGATGGCCACATTGTATATATATAATGGAGTTTGACAATTTCAAAGTAGAGGGAAAATTGATGAATTCTGATAATCAACATTCGTACCTCGGCTCATGCCAAAATAATCTGTTCGTAGAAAAGAGCTTATTCCGTGATGCTGATGATGCGGTACAAATTGCGTACGCGTTCGTTTCAAAACTCGGTACAGCATACGGTACATCGTACCCAGGGTTCCATCGGTCCCATCGGTCTCCCATCTGGGCATTTTCCGTCCCCAAATCTGCGGTTGGGCGTTGAACCCGCGACTACAGCATTCTAGAAGATTGGTAGCTGTCCCGAGTTGTCTAGTTTTCGTGCACTTGCTACCGTTTTCTATTTTTGAAATACAACACACTCACATTCTTCCCTCTCCCTCTCCCACTCCCACTCCCACTCTCCCGACCCCATAGACCAGACAACACAAAACACAATAGACAAAAAAAATCTATCAGATATATCTCCCCGTCGGATTTCACCCTTACCCCGTGCGAGTTTGATCCACAACAGATACTGGTTCCCCGGCTTCCGATGTCATCTTCTGACTCATGTAGACCCTGTCAAACAACGGTCGACTGACAGGGCACAATCAAATCAAATCACCCTCCAACTCCGTCCGCACAAAACTACCATCTCTTACGAACTCAATTCCCAACCCAATCCATGCCAATCATATTTAATACGCATCCACACGGGTCGTTGCAGTTACCTACTTCGCTATGCCCGGCGAAAGTGTGAAGAGAGATCTCTCTGAGGATGCAGACGCTCCATCTCCCGACCCATCATCCGACAACAGCAAAAAGAGACGTACCGCAGGGTCTTCAAGCTCGAGGGGGGTTGCGAATTTGACACCGGAACAACTGGCGAAGAAGCGCGCAAATGATCGTGAGGCCCAGCGAGCAATTCGCGAACGGACGAAAAATCAGATTGAGAACTTGGAGCACAAGATCCGCGATTTAACGTCGCAACAGCCCTACCAGGAATTACAAAATGTGCTGAGGCAGAAGGAAATGGTGGAGAACGAGAATGCTGATATCAAAAAGAGACTGGCTTCTGTGCTTTCCTTGATCCAGCCAATTCTCGGCCAGCAACCAGGTTTGTGCCACTACATCCTGCTTAATCCGTTTTCGCTTTCTGACTGACTTAATAGGATTCGATGCTCCTTCTTACCCCGTAACGGCCCAAAAGTTTATACCACATCGGCCATCTTCCTCCTCGAATATTGCCATACCCACCCAAGCTAGCATTTCGTCTCCCGGCGCAAGCGGAGGGAACTGGCACGATCCCCGAGCATATGCGCAAGCACAGCAGAGAACACAGACGCAACAGTTGAGTCAGCAGAAATACGATTTAGAACACAATCTCGACATGGGTCCGGAACGACTAGGACTTGAATTTCTATTAGCTGGGAATCAACGAATTAATAAGATCCCAAACGGCGTCGGTGAATCTCTGTCCGGCGTGCAGCAAATATCCAGGGACCACGAGAGTCCCATGCACCATAGAAGTAGTTCTGTCACCAGCTCCAACTATAACGGATGTGATATTATGAACCACGCAGGCCACTCTGCACCGATACGGAACAGTCCACCCACCTGCCCACTAGACAGTCTGCTCCTGGATTTCCTCACAGAGCGTCAACAGCAAGCTGCAGACGGAGTAGCAACACCAAGGCTCGTAGGACCCGCGTATCCTAGCGTATCCTCGCTGCTGAACCCATCTCGAGGCATGCAATCCCACCCGCTCTCCAAGGTCTTCACCGATATCCTAGGGACGTTCCCAGACCTCTCTACGCTCCCGGAAAAAGTCGCAGTGCTCTATATCATGTTCCTCGTTATGCGATGGCAGATCTCGCCAACCCAGGAAAACTACGACCGTCTACCAGACTGGATGGCGCCGCGACCATCACAGCTTTTCACGCCCCACCCAGCGTGGGTCGACCATCTGCCCTTTCCAAAGATGAGAGACCGTCTCGTGCGGGAGTACAACCCGCGCGATTACCTATTCGACAACTTCTTTATCCCATTCACAGCTACGCTGAGCTTGAATTGGCCGTATGAGCCGACAGACTGCCTGCTTAGCAGCCCGGAGAACGATGATCTGATGATAAACCCCGTGTTCGAGCGCCATCTACGCCGGCTGGAGAACTGGAGCTTAGGCCCAATGTTCGCCAAGGCGTTTCCTGGGCTGGCAGATACATTCCGCGTCAAGGTAGAAGGGGACCGAAGAGCTTAAGATGAGGTGTTAGCTTTTAAAATACTTGTTTTGCTTAATAAAAAAAAGGGAAGGGGAAAGGAGTTAATGGACTGCCGTGGCGGTATTGGTTAACTGGACGGCGTAGATGTATAATTATGGGAAGGTAAATACGGGATGGTCAGCCTTTTTTTGGTGCCTTTTATGGCTTTGGACGGCCGGCGAAATAGATCTTTTAGGGTTAGATATCGTCGATATATGGATCTGTTTAGTTGCCACTTTTCGGGGAATGGGTTCGAGAAGTATATGCTCTTATTAGCAGCATTTGGCATAGCATGTTTTACTGCAGAACTGGCTAGAAAGAAGAGCGGGGGATGGATATATATCATAGCTTTCTAATTGATCATTGGTTAACTTCTCATTAAAGTATATCGACGATTAGAAATCCTGGCTGCTATTCATTTGCAACCTTAACTTAAAAGTTTATTTTAAGTATTTCTCTTGAGCCAACTTCAGATTTAAGACTTCTTTCTTCGAGCCCAAAATCTCTTCGCAATATGAGGTATCAACGTCGCTTGCATATTTTCGGGTATTAACATCATAGAAAACTTTCACGTCGAGTATACTAAGCACTGAGCGAACACCCTTGCAAAGTCAAACGACTTGACACAGATGATCAATAGGTAATCTAATCAGTAGACTGTCATTGTGACAGCACCCGCCCGAGAAAAAATACCCACACTGCTAAACCCGCTCTGTCAGCGGCAGAGCCGTCGATAGTCAAAGCCACTCGCACTCGGTCCCTTCATAACAGCGGGTACTAATTGCATGGTACCAGCTGTTTCCCCCCCTTTTCACGTAAAGATTATCGTATATAGGTGTATTTTGTATTAAATACCTCTCCAGCCTGCTTTCATTCATTCATTCATTCATTCACTCATTCATTTTTGTTCTTGTTTTCCGGAAGACATGATTGAGGATTCCTATCTTTTGAAGGGGGCGGTTTGGAGTTTGCCATAACTTTTACCAAATGAGATCATGGGATGTAGAGTACTTCATATGTAAATTGTAATGAGATACTTTAACTTAGTTGTATGGCCCTCGATAAATCATCGACAGAGTCAGACGGCCAGGGAATAGGATAGAGAAAGAGAGATAGCCGAAGGAGATATGTGCAACATGGTAAGGCTTGCTTTTGCTTGGCAAGGAGGCGAGTTCTTGGCGGCGGCCATGGCCGATGTTGGAAACGCTTGCCTGACAAAACCTACCTTCCTAGTTATCAGTGCTGAAACAACTTCCATAGTTTGACCACATGGATTAATCTGAGACTTGAGGCTTAATACATCAACAGTTGACTAGTTCTGGGTCTTTAGCATGGACCAAGTCAAAAAGGCATACCAACAGGGTCCTTGAGAATCATTGTGCATAAGGCCCGTGAAGAAGGCTAGGTGTCTGTGTGGCATACTCATAGCTGGCTCACGCACCACGTACCAGGGTTACCAAATATGACCGACAACATAGTCTCTAAAGATGCGGCCGTCCAGAATCCTCATGAAGAACACAACATGCTAGCCCTTGCTTCGGAACAACCACGGTTCGGCAGTCTTTATGGCCGGGCTTGTCAGCTTACTACCGACACAGAGATGCTAGACCTTTTGCCTAGATGCTTTGGTCTCTCGCAAGAGTCACAAGAACTCATGCGCAACGTTGTTTTAGTTTCCATTGACCTTGAGAGGGCTAAATACTCCAAGATTCGTGAGATTGGTATGTTGCAACCACCCATTCGCATTTCATAGTGCTCAAATCGAGTGAATTGCTATTTGACCAGGTCTAACTTGGCTTCATTACTGACCATTATTAGGTATATCCACCCTTGACTTGCAAGTTATGAAAGAAATTTTGGCTGCCCCGGGGGGACCAAGGAAATCATTACCTCCCGTGCGCAATTATAACTTTAGAATTCAAGAAAAGTACAGATTTGAGCAGCCCTATATTTTTGGTGATACAGTCAACATAGAACACGAGGAAGTACTCGGTTTGATCCAACGAGTTTGCAGTACGGGGAATCCGATGGACTTCTCTCACGATACTAGGAACGTAGTAATAATTGGACATTCCTTCTATTTCGACCAAAAGCTATTTGCCTCGAATAATATCAATCTTCCTGAACTAGATATCTTGGATACTTGCTTGTTGGCACAGAACCTCTTCAAAGATAAAATCGGATCAGATCGACCAGAGGATTTCCAACTAAAGAGTCTCCTCCAGCACTTCAAGATACAAGGCGACCACTTCCACGTGGCGGGAAATGACTCGAACTTCACGCTGAAGCTGCTCTTGGTTCTTGTAGTAATGAGCTCACAAGATCAAACTATAAGCGAGGAACAGCAGGCGACAGTATCTGCTGTCATAGAGATCGCCTACGCTCCTTGGCCACCGTTCTCCTGGAAAAGTAAAAGAGAACAAGATCTCGAATTGACGGCTGAGGTGCAAAACAATAAATTGGCACTTAAGGCTGAACATCTTGATCCTCTTGGCGATGATGATAGCAGCGATATTATCATGGACATATTCGGCGAGCAATACTAGACGAGGACATAAAAGCTCAGCCATTGATCACACCGATACAATATAATAATCCAGCAAGGGTTCTGGAAAGTTACACCCATGCCTTCTTTATTCTGCGCTTCTTGACGGGCTAGCTTTAGATTAGATCATTGCAGCTGAGGCCAGTGTACTAACTTCTACACCTAAGATATGAAGAGTTGAACATACCAAGCTCCTTAAGGAGACAATGTTAAAGGCTCAAACTAGTAGCCTTACTGAAAGGATTAAAATCAGTTCTTGGGGTTCACTTGTTCATTTAGTTTTTGAGCTTCGTTTTTCAACTTCTGTCTCATTTATTGTATGGTTTGATTATCTGAAGTTTCACGACCAGTCGTCAGCGGCGAACTTGTTCAGCCAAAAGCCTCTAAAGTTCTTCTTTTTCCCAATTTCACTGATTGTCTCAACCTCTTTTGGAGTTAACTTGAATTTCCCGACCTTCTGGTAGGCCCTTAGTCGGTCCTCCTTGGTACTCGTTGTCAACACTACAATCCCCTGATCAATCACCCATCTCAATGCAATTTCCCCAGGAGTTACACCATATTTCCTAGCTAAAGCTGCATATGTCTCATCTAAGGGTCCAGGAGTAGCTTTCAGAACAGCGGTTAGCGGCCCATAAGCAGAGGTCGCAATCCCCTTCTCATTGTGATATGGCAACAAATCTCCATGCTGTAGATATGGATGGTACTCGATCTGGTTGATAGCTGGTACGACCTTGGCTGTTTTCAAAATAGCCTCTAGATCCTTCTTTAGGAAATTGGACACCCCAATTGTCTTTGCCCTTCCTGATGCTTGGATGGCTTCCATGTCAGCCCACTTGCTCTGCAGAGCCTCCTCCGAGCCCGCAGCGAAAAACGGGGCATGGATCAAGTACTGATCGACATAGTCAATCTGCAGTTTCTTCAACGATCTTTCGAAGCTCTCATTGGTGTCCTGGACTTTTACTCCGTCGATCTTGGTGGTGATGTAGAGCTTCTCGCGCGGGATGCCGGATTCCTTAATAGCTATGCCAAGTTCTGCTTCGTTTCCATAAACTTGAGAGCGTTAGTGTGCTGCCTCTTTCAGAAATATGAGCGTCCATACCTTCTGCGGCATCAAGATGGTAATAACCTGTCTTAATAGCCATGACAAACGTTGCAATCAAGCCTTTGTCTAAGGGTGAGTTCGAATCAGATTTATAATGGGCAGTCCCAGCGCCATATCCCACCTAACGTATCAATCAATTAAATGCAGTTCTCCTACTATAAAATGAAAATAGACCAATTACCATAGGAATTTCATTGCCATCGTTTAGTCTTAGATGCTGTACATTGACCATCTCCTTTGGCGCAACTCCTGGGGTTGCCTGAAAGTCCGAGGTCGCTGAATTCATTGCGGGCTCGGAATAGCTGCTACGAGATGGCCGGTTATGATATCTTGGGTGGCTTAGTATAACTATATCGGGATTGGGTTTGATGTGAAGTATATGAGTTCGAAGAATATATAGCTGTACTGGATTCTTTCTGTAGAAATGAAGGAAATATATATTTACAGATTGAGTCACCCCCACCACCACTAGATCTAAGCTTTTTGTAGAGTGGGGTTCATAACCGCGAGCCGTTTCTATGCCGATAGCTTGCCGGGCGAGCCGGGATCACATACCATTTATTATCAGACTCACTCCTCTGGCTAGAAGTAGATTTACGAAAACAGTTTTACAGAAATGCTTTCAACAATATGTGTAGCTGGATGGAATTTTCAATCATTGATTCAAAGGGTGATCTTTGAGGGATAGTGTAGTATATTGAACAAACAACCGTACCTCAGCATAATAGTGGATTGAGGAAACGGAACAAGCCGTCTTCATGTAGCGCTGATTACCAACAGTACAAAAGCATTGACTCAAGGCTATATAGCATACTTACCAAGGTAAAGAAGCTTGCAAGCTTTTGGATGCCTGCCAAGAGTATTTCGAACCCCTGAACTCTGCCAGTTTGCTCAATTAAGCGATCTCCTATTGCTTCGGAACGCGAGGCCCTACACCAAAACATGAGACTGAAATGTTCTACCTTGTTGTAGCTTGGATGTTATGAAAACATAGAACAACAGTAGTTCTAATGTGCCGAAGGTTTTTAAACTCCGTATGCTCATATCTTTATCATATACTACCTGAGCATTGAATGCATATCACAAGAGGAGAGGTTTACTTTGCACCAGTGTAGCCTGCAAGAATTTTTGAAAACTATTTTGTCTATACCACTGCAATCATCTTAGCCACCTGGCAGGAAACCACTATAGGTTTGATAAAATCCGGCATAGCCCAATTCCTGATTGACAACCACCAATGGCGCCCTTCTAAAATCCGTTGCAATGGTACCTTCAATATTGCCTTCGCACTTAACTGGGTATCCCATGTATCCCATGTACTTCAATGGATCTGGGGTTTTCATGAGTTGAGCCTCTCGGTGCTTCTGTGATAGGAAGTTTCCATAACGACTTATGCTAATCGAGATTTCGTAGACAAGAAGTGCAGTAATTACATCCCAATTCTGTTCACAAAATTAGTTCTACCTTCCGCAAAAGATCTATCTATTGGTTTATTCCAACATGAATCAATTGGCAGGTTTAAAAACCCACCTAACCTTTAGCATCACTTTCAAAATCAAGAGCAAGTATAAAGGCAAACATACCGTTGTACCCGCGACATCGACAATACCTGGGGCCTCGATAATTTTCCAATCCATCCTAATATCTGCTGCGAGAGATGGACGACGGCCGTATTCATGGTATGAGGTGCGAACTTCCAGACTGCTATATGGCCGGCTACTAAGTCGCTCCCCCTCTTCGCTCCAGTCGTTCAGTGCAGTGACCGGATTACCATCCCCATCAAATGCTCGCGCCTCTGCGATAATGCTGTACTTCCTGAAGTCAGGTTCGATAGGAGCTAAAGGTAATGTGGCGGATCTGGCTAAGGGCCGCATTAAAAGAGCTTCGGTTATAATTCGGAATTGAAAGCTAAGAATCTTTCCTGACAGCTCCTCCGTCCTCTTACTCTCCAGCTTGTAGGACTTGAGAATCATCTTGACTTCGTTGGGATCTGTGATGGTGAGCGACCATAAGCACTTCTTGTTGGCGTGATTTTTATCAGGAAGAGCTGCTTGTAAGTACGGTCCTTGGTCGTGAGGTTGATTCTTGAAGTCCAAGGAGGTAATGGCATCTACGAGAGCGCAACGGAGGCGAACGAACTTATTTGCGTCCTTATTAGGAGTAAGTGTACCCCATCTGATCCCTACCGTGGCCGGGGATGACACTGTTGCGCCGTGAGCAGAGAATGAGCCCAAGGAGCCCATGATTAATTGTTGAGGAGACTTGTGGTAGATATAGGTATTGACGCCCGTTATATATGCCAAAAGAGCGCCTTTGATGATGAGGTGGAATGTTGGAGTGTGATAGAAGAGGAAGGAACATTCGACTAAAGCCTTCTCAGCGTCTCCAAATACAACTTGTATCAATTAAAGGCGAGGAAGGCATAAGGGATCAACCATGAATTTAGAACATAGCTTTTAAAGCACCATCCTTGTTGTGATTTCAATGTTGAAATGACTCAATACTTCAACCTTCACAACTCTAGGCATCATAATCTTCAGTGACTCAACCATTTCTAGCTCTTACAGTTATTAAGCAGTTAGAAAATAGAAAGAAAAATAAGCTAGATACTGTAGAGACCAAATAAACTTTAAAAAGGAACGCCATATCGGGGATTTATGCCTGCTGAAATACCTGGACATGAATAAAGAAGCAGCAACTACTTTGAGCTATATGACAATTTGAGAAACATGATAGAATGGTGGGTAAAGGAAGTGCAAAAGGGTAGCTCATATCAAATAAAGCTGAATTGAGAATACACCAAGGATTCTTTACGTCAGTATAAAATGCTCGGCAACTAGCAACATCTGAAAGTTGTTTTGGGATTTGACAATAAGGGGCCCGTCTTTGCTGCTGGAAGTAATTGTTTGACACTGGACAAATGAGAAGTTTCTGGTACATCTAAATCTCAAAGTCTAGAACTAGCTAGAAAATGCCTAAGAGATGGATAAAATGGGGAAATGACATATTGTTGAAAGTAAAAGGCATTAGAGGAGGTACTAGATTGTTGGGTCCGTTGACTTTTTGTACTAGTGGCCGGATAGAGTCCAAAGAATTAGCTCTGATCAGGTTCAACACAATGCTCGGTAGTTAATCTTGTGTTTATGTCATAACTAGCTATATCTTGCTCAGTAAAGTAGGTAGGTGACGTGCATCCACCGCGAACTGATTTGCTAGTTCAGACTTAAGTAATGCAGTGATAAAACAAATCCTAGACGATTTCAGCTATTAAATAGGA
>Ga0247734_1001140_pt1 | contig 20845 bp, 24 predicted proteins | sample UWRJL103311B2_FD_180933 | JGI IMG/M metagenome (GOLD analysis project Ga0247734, IMG submission 180933) | Plant litter microbial communities from Arlington Agricultural Research Station in Wisconsin, United States - UWRJ-L103-311B-2 | ecosystem: Environmental > Terrestrial > Plant litter >... | reverse complement strand
CAAAGGCGTCATTGCTCCCTCGACCGCCCAATGTGACGTAGTAGCTATAACGCCTTTCACTTCTCTAACTAGTTGAAAGATGTCTAGGATATATTTCATAAAAGCTGGCTGCGTATAGAAAGGTGACTGGTCAATTCTTGAGGCATGGCAAAAGACAGGCATGCAATGAGAGAGGAGAAAGCCATCGCTGGTGTCGCGGTCTGCCTGTCAATTGTGTCCAACTGGGGCCGAAAGAGAGTAATAGCAGCAACATGGTGATGCATTGCTAGGCTATAATATTGCTCATTGGACTTTGGCCGAAGGTGCGCCAAGTGACATGCTTCAATGCGAGAAGGCCGTGCATAAGGAATTGGCTAGAGAGTGCGATTTGAGGAATAGTCACTTGCCAGAAGTTCTCAAGCTAGAAGCCATTTGCAAGCGTAAGGTAGGTACAGGTGGAATAGTGATGTGGTAGTTCCAGATTTTTGCCACAAAAGTTGTAGGGAACTGCCCGTTCACTTTTCTGGGGTAGTTAAAGCAAGATATGGGAAAACGTGAGTCCAGAAGACTTTTGGAACGATTGGAGTGGAGTCCTGACTGAGTGACTGATGCGGAGATTCAACGACAGGTTTTAGTGTCAAGCAATAAGCTCTAGTGATGGACAAGTCCTAGTATAGGTTCTAGTACTGACAGACACTATTTTGTTGCAGACATCTAATGCATGAAGGTTTAACTTCGTCACACTATTGTATGAATCATTGAGCATCAGCAATACGAAGCATTTAAAAGTTTTTCAGGAACGATGGGGATCTCGCACCTTCAGTTTCCGGGCTTCACATCCAAGGCAACCATTACGAGATTTATGATGCGTACATCTAGATGGCATGTTGGACACGACACGTGTATGGTGATCAAGGATGTGAGGAGCGACGTGAAGTCTGTCTTTCCATACAAGCGCTGTTGGAAGGAGTTCCCTAGATTCAAGAGCTTCAACGACTGGGGCTTTTCTGGTCAACAGTTATGCCTGAGTTGAAGAGGAATGTAGCAGAAGACAATCTGTTGAGAATGAAATGCTTGTACTCAGAAGTTTCTTAGCGTCGAGCTCAAGCGGGGAAAATCCTGAATCGTGAGACAAGGCGGCCTCCCAGAACACCTGTTCTCAGTATTCAAGTTTCACAACAATAGCCCTTTTTTAAGTTAAAACAGCTGGCATATCAAAAGAAACGATGCTCGATGGCCTTTAAGATAATCTAGTGTAGTGCTTTATTGAAAAGCCTCCATAGCCAGAGTTATTCACCTTTATTTTTGAGACATTTGGATGGCAATTGGATATAGAGGGTACGAAACTAAGCGGAGCAAAAACAAGACTAGCTTATAAACTAGCTTACTGCCAAGTCATACAGACCACTTGGCGATACAGAGTTCCTGCAAATTATACTACTTTCTTCCTACAACCCACAATTCCTCTACAACTAGAGTTCATAATGACTCAAATGGAAGCCAGACTTATTCTTGCACTTCAGCCTACTGGTAAGGTTAATTTTCAAGTCTACGCGCCGCTGCACTTTAGTACAATGTACCGCATACCACCACCCTTACTCGAAGGCACCATAGGTCAGCCCCTCTGAGCTCAATTCTACCTTTTCTCAACGCAAGCTTATATCCAGACAGAGGAAACTACACTTGTTAGTTGGATATTTGATATGGATACACTGGAATACCTCCTACACAAGCATTAGTACGAGAGATTGCTGAAATATTGCGCATAGAACGCTTCAAAACGCGTCACTTGAACAACTCAACTTGGCCAACGCTTGGTTTATTGCTTTATAAATCGGTTCCCTGAAATCAAATCGCAATATAATCGGAAAAGCGACCATCAAACAGTTAATGCACAGATCCTACAGTTATTTGAGCCTGGTTTCAACTCGTACGGAATACGTTAATAAAATATAGAATACTTGTTCTCCATCCCTAAAATCATCTGATATACATGTCTACAATGTCCACAATATCCGTGCCCTTGGGAGCGTTGTTCCTGGAGATTCTCACCGTCGAATATCCATCCTCAGTCTCATCATTTGTCGCTTCCTCCTTGTGTTGCTACAATCTCTCCTGTAGTCCGATCTCCGAGCCACTTTGATTTCTCAACTTCTGCATCAGTGCATTCCTCGGGAACACATCGCCAGCATGCACGAAATGAAACATAGCCTGGACAACGAACATGGGCGCCGCATCAAAAATATACAAAAACACCTCATGCCCAATCAAATACCCATCATGACCCTGAGAAAACTCAACGATACGAAAGACACACCTCAATATGATAATCGCTGCCGCAGCAAATAACAACCTCAAAAGCATTTCCCATGTATGCTTCCCATATCTCGGCGTAGTATACCTTGCCGCTGAACGACGCATCCGCTTCCAGAAGACAAGCGAAACGACAAGAAAGAAGCCGAAGAAGAGTAATTGCATGAAAAGGCCGCCCAACATCATCTTCTTGCCCATATCGGCCATCGACGCTTGCGCCATCATGCCTCCGCCGCCGGCTTGCATGAAGAAGGCGAAGACGTCGCCGATAACGAAAATTTTGGTCACGCGAGTCGGGCGGATGATGGACGCTTCGGGGGCGTCGACGAAGATCGCGATGCGGCCAAAGATCATGTAGATTGTTGCGGCGTAGAGGGAGGGTGGAAGGATGATAAAGAGGGATTGCAGGATGTACGGCATCAGTTCGGTGGGATTCTTGGAGGAGAAGTAACGTGCCACGTAGCCGATTGTCATCACTTGTTGCATGGTCAGCATGAACTCGTCTCAGAACGTGGCATGGAACTCACTGAAAGAGCCTATAACGAGACAGGTGTAGAACCATGTCTTCTTCATTACCATCTGGAATAGATGTTAGAACAAGCTGACACCGAACAGCCCTAGGGCAACTAAACAGGCAATCTGACTAGGCTCATATTGATAGAGGGTGAAATCTCCCGCCATTGAGTATGTATGAAATTGTGCTATCAGAATCAATCAGAATAGAAGGATCGAGGATGATATATTCGTATGTAATTTCCGGACAGACGAGAGACTGTCCGAGTAGGATATGTTTTAGTAGAAAAGACCGTGGGAAATCAAGCAGACTATCAGCGAGTGCGAGATTTCAAAGGTACGATAAAGATAGTGATGTAGGAAGTCAGAAAGACTACAAAAAAGTGATGCTAACAACCACAGAAGAGAAGATCAATTAAGATATATATCGTACCAAAACAGACACCAAAATAGACACACTGTACGAGAGTGGAGTACATCTCGCTCTCTGCTACCATATACCCGCTTGCATTAATCGGTCCGCGAGGACGTGTCAGAGAAGCGCAGCACCGACTCTATTTTAGTACCTTCTGGTTCCCAGTCTATTATCACAGAAAGATTCAAATGTGAAAGTGTCTCTTCGTATACGTCCAGGGGTGCTCGCATTCGTAGCCCCACATTATCCGTCAATGCGTTAGACTTTCTCGCACTCCCCTCGTACAGCGCCGCATTGATGCTCAGGCTTTCTGCTCATGTGTATAGGGAACTATGAAATTGTCTGTTCTTGTAATGTATATGCTTCGACGATATGTTGATTGAGAAAGTTGTCTTCCGCAATTCGTGCACTTGCGACACATTGTGGCAGAGCCCGAACTAAAGGGCGTTCACATCAATGGCTAACTGTTCTGTACAAATCCATGCAGAGACTACTGCATTTGAACTACCTGCTATTGTGATGAGGTCAGGGTTATGCTCCCAGGGAAGTAGAATAGCTAAGGAATTTCTGCGAACCTTTGCACACTGATTTCGTCAGTCTCGTCCTTACATTCCATGTTCCAAACCACATGCAAGTGCTCTGACGATTTGATATTCAGACCCAAGTTCTTTTTCATCCGTTCTAACTTTTCCAGGCAGGCCAACTCATCACTTTAGCATCAATTTTCGTCTGCTGCTGTTGTGTTTTGGTCAAAAGTTTCCCGTTCTCAGACTCAAGCGCTATTACTTAGCTTTGCTCTCTTCCCTTTTTTGAAGGAAATTAAATTCTAGCTCCTTTTTCGTCTTAAAGCTCTTTTTCTATTTTGACACGGGCTCATTAATTACTCGCGTTTTAATTTATGCCTCTTTTCTTGTGTCGCCACGGCGATTCGTGATGCCAGTTTCCCTTTCTCGTTATTTAACCTTTTATATCTATATCGAGCTTTGAATGTATTGATTCATTTTTAGCCCTTGACTTTTGGTCCCTATCCGTTGAAAGTTCGATTGCATCTTCGTGTTTTTGTAGCTTTTCGTCCTTTCCCTGCTCTCTTCCCTGCTTAACCGAGTCTTTTCTTAGTTTCATGAAATTCACTAAGCTCTTTCGAGAGTTCAGCAAACACAACTTATAGAATGTTGAATACTCGTTGAGCTATATCTATTATTTGAATAGTATTTTTCGCGGCTTATTTCTACGGTTCGGGGGTCTCTACAGGTCTGAGGGTCTCGACATGCTGTCGGCGTAGTGCGCCGGGTCTTTTACCTTCCTGAGCTCGTCCACCATTATATAGAGTATCTGCAATTTCATTGCCATTGGCATCACCATCTTCACCTCCTGCTAGAGTATTGTGGGTGCTAGGAGCATTTGCGTCACTCTCGTCTGTTCCGGTCGCTTCCCAATCCTCATCTGCTTGTCTTCGACGATTCATTTTGCCCCCCATTTCAGCACTTTTATCTCTTCCGCAACCACAATGATTGTGTGCAGATAGTTTCTTGCTATTGCTGTACTTGTTATAGCGCATGTGGTGAACTCGTATAACCCCCATTTCTAATGGTGGGACTAAGTCTTGAGAGGATCGTTCGCAAGACGGCGGGAGTATTGACATTCGCATGTCGTCTTTATTGACCCAAGAACCTGACCTGTTTTGATATTCCCCATACAACTTGGTATTGGGTTATCTATGTCCATCTAGTAGGCGGCTGGGTGCGTGTCCCACGCAGCCGAAAACGGTGCTTGTCGAGGATCTCAGGTTGCGTTAGCTGGCAGAGTCACGGTAGTTTCCTTGTCGTCCGCGTCGACAGCTAAACCAGGTCCTGCAGATCACCCTCACTCATAGCTAGCTGCCCAGAGTGATATATGCCTGGGTATTATATGTAAAGGAACCTTGTTTAAGTCTGTAATCCAATACATAGCAATCTGAGTCTCCTTATGGACTCCCATATATAAATACCTCCAATAAATACCCACCACTCCCTACAAGCAAATCCGGCCATTCGCGCAAGCCCTTTGTCTGCCACGTGTGACGTCAGCTGCCAAGGTCACAAGACGAGACGACTCATCGCTGGATTGTAAGGCCCGTCCCATGAGGTGCCTCGTCTTAGGCAATTTTTCCAAGGAAAATCTTCATATTATTCATGCAACATAATTTACATAGTCAGACTGTAAGCAATGCTCAGACCAATAAGCACCCCGTATTCCTAGTGTTTTACCATAGGATTTTATTGACTACAAGACATTTGGTGCTGAATGACATTCTAGGCTTGATGCTAAACAACTTTCTTGATACCAACCGTCTCAAGGTCAAGGGAATAGCCCACAACTTTGGTTTAGGACGGTGGGAATGGCCATTTTTAAAATTCCTCTACATCGTGGGGAGTGCTCTCCTCACGACCAATGCTAGGCGAAAGGTTAGTAAGGCACTACACAGTGGGTTTATATACTAACAGTCCGAATGTGCCAAACTACTTGTCCCGTGATAGAAGAAGCATGAGCCGGAGCTTTATCACAGAGTTTCTCTCTCACTTCGGCCTCGTTGGTAAATATTGCGCCGCAATCTGACACCTTAAGCCAGTGTTGCTTATGCTTGGTGTGCGATGCCATCAAAATACATACCTGTGTGGTGTACGACCACAATCAAGTCAATAGGACCAACTGTTCCCATAACTTCAAGAACTCGGGAGGCTTCGGCAGCTCGAGACACCCGCATTGCGAAGCCTCTAAGAGATTTTGGTTTAGTGACAGAAAAGTCCAATAGTGAACTGGGATTTGTTAGCGCCGAGCTTACTACCAATTAGCTTGCTTGCTCGTAAGAGCAGACATTCGACACTAACTGATACGGATGGCACCCCCGGCTCGCTCGGATTTCATTGGAACCTCATAGATCGACCAGAATTCACTGGTCAAACCGACCTGCCACTTGGAGTTCCAGGATTATCGTTTTGAAACTCGTAAAGGACAAGATCCTGCAGAGGCCAGGAAATCTGGGATTCCCATTCCTTGCCAAGTGTTTGGTGTATATCCTTCAACAAACGTCTGCTCAGACCCGAAATCCACCATGTATTCTCCATTCTGTTCAGTAGTAGACAAAAGTGCGCGAGCACTACAAGTGCCACCGGCTCACGCCTGCTAACTATCAGGATAAAGAGTTCAGGAATTCGGACCAACCACGACATTCCAAGAGAGGTAGTATCGACCACGTGACTACGAGTGTTGCACATCATGGTATATGTTACTTGGAGCCTGTGGAGCGTCCATTTCAGGGCATCTAGCTCAGTATCACTAAATGGAGTTTCCGGGTTGTCTAAAAGCTGTTCTAAAAGGCAAAATCTAATAGACTCGGCAGGATTTGTTTCAGCAGCTTTTTCTGCTTCATCATCCCTAATAAAGAACAACGAGTTAACATTTGCCATATTTGATCGCAAAGAGAGCAGGCAGCAGGTGTGCGAGACACGAGCAGGATAAACCACAGATTGGAGGGGGAAAGCTTGCTGCCTGAACCTACCACCTAGAATTTATCATAATTAGTAAATGCCTTACTTGATAATTTAGGGAGAGTAGAGGGTCAATGTCTTAGGAGTAGTTACACATTGAAGTATATTGAAGGTCCACAAAACACCCTAAACCCAGTGAACAATATTAAAGAGGATAACATACGGGAGCATTGGAGCCAAAGGACCCTGTAGGAGTTCGCAATAATAATGTTTAACCAGCTCACCAGATCCACATAAAAGTTGAATCCATTGTACTGCAAGGTCTTGAGCATCTTCTTTCGGATCCGCAAAAAAAGGTAGGATACCCCCATCGGACAATGCCCACCTAAAGATCCCGAGTAGACCTGAATAAGCGATACACGCGTGACAGTTTTCTGTGTCTATGTGTGAAAGAGCAACTCTAAAAAGTGATAATGCTGTATCCTGACGTTGTGTCGCGTATGCACGCAACACTTCTTTCCTAGTCGGGTTTAGGCTTGATAGATGGAGAGCGGAGATGGCAAGCAAGCCGTGAAGAAGGAAGCTGTGGGAGAAAGCAAGCTGCGGAACAGCGTGTTGCCACACCCGTTGTCTCTCAGGTTGAGAAGCGAAAGTGAGAGAAGTCGAAGTGGAATACAAGTGTAATAACTCGAAGTCCAAAAGGCTCCATTGCACAAAGGAGGGGGTAGGGGATGTAGCTACAGGATCGCTTAGTCAGCATATATCCATCAAGAAGTCAGAACAGAGTGAATGGATGTCTCAAGGGCAGTCCGATTCACTGAATACCCCTAGCCAAACCAAGGGGGTCTTGCTCAGAGAACTTTCTTACCAGGAAGCGTGGATGTCGAAGCAGAAGGACTTGGAACTTGCAACCTGGGCGAAGAAGTAGAGTGCAGCCGTGGGCCTGTTGTACGATCGCCAGGGGAGTAGACTTTAGGCGATGAAACGGCTCGCAGGGCTGATTCGAAGGGTTCTGTTGGTGGGGGTGTTGCTAGAGGAGTCCCTTCTAAGACACCATAGGATGATGGCGATGTGGTTCGACGTGGTGTGTGATGCTTATCGGAGAAGTTGTCAACATAGTGGCAGGTATCACGGCGAAGTGCACATCTGCTACATGTTGGTCGGACTTCGTCACACTAGATGCATTTAGCAGACTTTAATTAGACTTTGTAAAGAGAAAAGAATGACTAACTTTTACTTTTCTCGCCTTGCAAGGTGTGCAGCCGCGGCGAGACTTCGAATGAGGGCGTCGGCTAGGCATGTTCGCCGTCCACAAGGAAACTAGAGGCTAACAAAGATTGATCACACTAACTGATGAGAGGCTTGTATCTGCAAATCACCTTGGTGGAGGTGGGCCGAGCTCGTCGTTGAATCGAATGCAGGTACGAACGAGTGGCATTTGTGGGCTGGCAATGCGATTCCCCGGCAAGTAGAGCAAGAACATCATATATATACGAAGTACGAACCAGTCGGCATCGCATGTCATGGCGCAGTCGGCTAACGTGCTTAAAGTCTTGGCATTCGTATTTATGACCCGTTTGGGGATGGTATATGGTTCTCGGCTGCGTATTCGTTTTAACCTCCTGGTGCTGTGGTTAAGGTCACCCACCGCATGCGTAAAACCGATGCAACTTCTGAGTGTATCACTGAACGAAGAGAGTCATAAAGATGTTCTCTCCTAGCCCGCGTTCATCATTGGAAAACTTGTTTTCCTTTTACATCAACTTCTCTCACGGGGATCACGTGTTCCCTAGGGCTCGAGAATTCGGAAATGTGGATACGGTCTTAAAAAACTCGATCATGTGTTTTTAGTCATCCACTTTCTTCTTTTCCAATTCCCCAATAGGAGCTTGTCCCCTACAGCCCATGTTTAACATCAGCAATGAATATTCCTCGGATCTTTCTGGTCACGTGCAAGAGGTGGCTCGAAAATTAAAAAGTGTGGATCCCCGTTTTTGGAGTTATGTCACGGGTTTTTAGTCAGCACCTTCCCCCTATTCTGACTTGGAATTGAAATCCAACACTTTAAGTTGTTAGCTAGTGTTCTCTCCCCAGACGTGTCTGTGACCCGGCTTTCGTTCTTTGTCTGGCTGTGGGATATGACAGAGCTTCTTGAATGATGGCATCGCCGAAAACAAAGAAGTGGTTGAGTCACGTTGCGGAAAAATCGGGTATTCCTAGTTTCTCGACGAAGCACTTGTACCGACTTCCGCTCTATTCTCCAGCGGGGTTGCCCTTGCTGCCAAGCAGAAAGAGGTGAAGCCAAGGGTTTTTAACCAGCTCAATCTTTCCTTGCCGTTCCACTCTCAAGCTACCTTGAATCCATCAAAATGATGTTTATCTCTTCTCGTAGATATTGACCAGCCTTGGCGTGAGCATCGTTGTGTTTTAGTTAGCTCAGTGGAGCTTTATTCTGGGCTGGAAGATAAGAATTGAAGGCAGAGTGATATACAACACGTGTGATAATCAGCTTTGCCATTTACAACGTAGTCCAGAAACTGATTTCTACCCTCGATAGCATATCGATGCCACTTGATATATGTATGTAAGCTAAAGAAGCCTCAATGAATAGGAAACGTGTGATTACAAAGCATTGGGTGTCTCCCCTCATTTCTCTCAGCGAATGGTAAATGCGAAATATACCCAACGTCGCATGACGAAGAGATTGCAGTAGCGGGGATTTGCCTAAATTATTTAGTCAAGTTTATATTGTCTATCGTTTGTCATATAACCTCGTTTCGTACCTTACAGCCGCCGCCTGATTTGCGTATATAATCATATTCAAGTGCTTGAGAAACCACTTCGAGTTTTTCTTCCAAGGTAGCAAATTGTATTAAAATAGCATGCGCTTTCAAACATTTGACTCCCCCATCATTTTGCTCGTTAGTGGTATCGACAATGTCAAAGGCTTGGGTGATATCTGCACTTGGATCTTCGGCTTGTCGGCTGAGGACTTTGCAGGATAGTAAAGGCATTGTTGACGTTGCGGGACTTTTGTAGTTTGGTGCGGTTTTGATCGTCCAACTATCGCATTTGTATTGATAAGAGGTTTGAGCAGGTAATAGGTTTTCTGAGGGAGAAGTGCCTAATTGAATAGCGGTTTCAAGGGGGGTTATCAGCGCATCACTATGTATCTCAACTAGCTGATTCTAGTGCTGTTAAGTCGCAAACATTATTTGAGAATATATGACTATCTATCTTATCACAACTTTCACTTTCTGCAGCCTTTTCCCTTTTGCTACTGGCAAGTTCCCATGATAATTGCTCCATAGCATTAGGCGTCTAAGTCTCTATTATATAATCATTCTGGTTCTTTTGCTACAATTTAGGATTCTTCGTTTGGGGCGGCCCAGTTGCCCAAATCGCTCTTATTAAAGAAAGACTCATTATTCCAAATTAATAGATAACTATTAAACGATTCTAGCGCGTTTTAGCTATTTATTAGGTTCTTTCTGGGCCCAAAGCGGCAAAGTTGTATATGTTCTTGGGATGCTTGTCCGCGGGTCAACTCGGCGGCATTATTGCTGGATTAGCATTTATCCTGCCAGGATTCACACTGATATTATTGGCGAGCTATCTGTATTCATTAGCCGGGCTTGAGAATGTTTATTTGAATGCGTCATTCAAGGTGCTGCAGCCTATTGTTGCTGCAATGGTATGTTTTACACATCCTCCTGAGTCTTGGGTCTTGCATTGATAGAGATATAGATCTTGAAAGCTGTGCACAAGATAGCGGACCATTCAGTCATCAGCCAGAAAACAAAGAAGGTCAATGTATTCCTTGTATTGTCAGCCATCTGTACTGCAGTCAATGGAGCACTTTGTATTAACATCTAAGTTCGCTTCCTAACCTCCGTAAATACTACGGCATCTTCTACTCACTTACAGCGCGCCGGCTCTGGATCCCCGCGGCAATACTCTGGATAATGCAATACGTCGGTTTCGCCCTCTTCGTCGTCTTCCGAGGCTTCCCATCGCCAGTCTCCCTTGCACTAGGTATAGCTACCACACCTTCACTCATCAACCTCTTCATACTTGGTCTCGTTGCAGGTAGCCTCTCTTTTGGAGGCGCATATACTGCGATATCATTCATTCAAGTTGAGGCGGTGCTTAAAGGTAGTTGGCTTCCGCAGAGTGTATTTGTTGATTGCATCGCTATCGGCAATATATTGTCAGCTCCTTTGGTTATCTTTGCTACATTTGTTGCATTTCAGGGTGGGTTAAGGGAGGGTTTAGTAAATTCTTTTGCTGGAGCGGTTCTCATTACCGTTGGGATGTTCTTCCCTTGTTTCCTATTTACGATTGCGGGGCATGGCATGTTGGAAAGATTGGTTCGGAATAAGGTATGTTCTAGTATCGTGGTGGAACTTATATTCCATGCTATGTTCAAACCATTTCTGATGCAGCTTTACCTTCTCTCAACTTTATTTGACGGTCTTTGCGGCGCCGTAATCGGCGTAATCGCCATTATCGCGGTACAGATTCTTCAGTCTAGCGTTCAGGGACATCCAAAAACTGATCTACAGGCTACACAGGCTGGGCCTGTTACTGTGCTGTATATGGTCGCATTAGCTGTACCTTATAAATTTACTAATAAGTGGGCACCATTGGTCCTATTAGCCTGCGGTGCGATCGATGGACAATCTTTTTGTTTGTGTAGGTAAAATAAAATACAAAACGGTGAGGCAATAACTTACTGGATAGATTTGTGAGGAATCTAAATAATGAGTGAATTAAAGGAAGGAATAGGATGTATTTCTACTTTCATAACAGTAGTATAAAATCCGAAGGCGTTGTCTCTGTTGATCGCGCACACGATACTATTTATCATTTTAGACATCCTGATTGATTACTTCCAGCCCAGCTCCAGGGACACATAATGTTAGAAACCCTTCCAGTCTATCTCTCGACATCTTAGGTCAATCTGGTATAACAACATCGTCTAGCAAAACTACCATCGACCCAGAACACTTTCACTTACCGATCAATGCCCCAGCATTGGACATCAGTCATAACACTCCTACACACTTCAAGCCACATCAAGCACCGTTGAAGCCAAAGAAGAGTAATGTGCCATGGTCAAAAGAAGTGAAAGTATTGCCGGTCTAGATGTGGAATGACCTCGAGTCCAAGCGACTAACGATGATTGGGTTCGAGTAATACACGATTCCCCACGTGCCCATGATTGACGGTGGAGAACACAAGGATTGCAGAGAGAGAATTATTATAACAGTGGCATTGGATTGATTCCCTTTCCTGGTCGGCGCTTCACATTTCGCTTCACATGGTTTCTTTTTTTCGCAACCTTCAGCCGTATGACGCCGAGGCCTGGACAAGGCCGCTGTTCAATACTTGGTATCGCCAAGCCTTTTTGAACAATAGTCGGTTGCGTGACGACAGATGACCTTCAAAGTAAATCTAGTTATCCCCGCGCAAATTGCTATCCATGAGCTTGCAATGTTGTGATCTTGCAAGCTACAGATTTACTGACAGAGAGATTGTATACATTGTGATGTACTCACGCGAAAGCGCATCAGCCTGGGATCCAACCAGTTTCCTCTATTGGCCGCCGTTTCCAAATCTTATACTCTTCGTTGAGTGAAGAGTAAATCCTAAGTCTACAATGCAGAAAATACAGCACCAAGTGTAGCCTATGCATTTACTAGACTTGACCACTACATATTCTAGTATTCAAAACAGCGACCTCAGTCTTCGCATTTCCGAGGTCTTACACCCAGACTGTAAGCAGTTTAGCCTATCCTCTCTTTATCGACCTGGATCATCACTCTCACTACCACATAACCAAGAGCCTCTAATTCAAAAACTCCAAGAAGTGGCTTCAGGTGCAGGACTGTCAGCAATAACGCCTTCTACTCAAGCACTGGTCGATTATCTAATTGTTCAGCTTGACGATGTCCATGACCCAGCCACCCTATATCACCCCACGAGTGCTATCCACTGGCCCTCGGATGGACTTGCCGAGGTAAAGCTTCTCCCTATGAAAACTCCAGGCTTCTTCTCGAAATATAAAACTTATCTTCTTGTTGGACTGAGCGGTAAAATTGGGCATTCCCTTACTGAGTGCATGGTATCGGAGTGCATGGTATCGAACGGAGCGGGATGCGTCTGCCTCACGAGTCGAAATCCTGCCGTTGATGAGAAATGCTTGGAATTGATTCTTTAGTTGCCGTTGAAGTGCGATCATGGCCTTTAAAAGATTTCAAAGTGGATATTCCGGTTCTCAAAGTGGTTGGGGGAGCTTCTCTAACTGAGCTGTGCCAAAGAGTGATAGATAGAAAAGATGCCAGAACTGCCTTCGGGGACTGGGAAAAAAGAAGCCGAACGTCCTAAACCTCAGTCCAACTCCAATTGCAAGTCGTGGCTCAATCAGCAGGCCCAGTTTCAGGTTCATCGTCGGAATACAACTCATTTCAAGCAAAGACTCCAAGCTATTCTAACACAGAGCCTTCATCGGGGTCTGCTTCGCCTGCTTTAGGTTCCACGGGCTCTAAGAAGGTCAGCTCTAAGTCCACCTCTTCTTTCCTACCATCGTCAGTATTAGGTACCAACATTAGCCCCAGCAGTATCCGAGCGCCCACTGAAAATATTCCTAAAAAGCGTTCCCATCTCGCTAGGACAGTCCTGATTCTGGTTTCTTCAGCAGCTGCTTGAAGACCAGAGGACACATAACGTGGCCTACTACTACCATATCAATGGCAACCTCTGTGTCGATGACCTCGAAAGAGCAGTTCGCGTGGTTGCTTCCAGAGGACACATAACGTGGCCTACTACTACCATATCAATGGCAACCTCTGTGTCGATGACCTCGAAAGAGCAGTTCGCGTGGTTGCTTCCAGATGCGAGTCCCTGCGCACATGTTTTGTCAAGGATGAGACCAACGCAGCTCAAGCTTACCAGAAGGTCCTTCCCAGCTCCCATATGTCCCTCGAGCGTAAGAAAATCAGCTCCGTAGAGGAAGTTGCTACGGAATACAAAAGCTTGAGAATGCAACATATTGATATGGCAAGTGGGAAGCTACTGCGACTGGTCCTCTTAACACTTTCACCATCATCACATTATCGCCTAATATACCACCACAATATTATTATGGATGTTGTTAGCTTACAGGTATTCCTTTCAGACTTTGAGAAGGCTTATAACGGTGAATCGCTTGGAATGCCTCCCCGTCAGTACCCAGACTTTTCGGTGGCTCAGAGACGAGCCTTAGAAAATGGAGAGATGAGCAAGGAGTTAAAGTACTGGCAGGGAGTGTTCCCCGCTGGGGAACAGCCACCAACCTTACCACTACTTCCCATGGCTCGAACTAGCTCTAGGGTACCAATGGCAAAGTTTGATACGTATCAGGTGCAGTGGCGGCTCCAGTCTGAATTAGCTGCGCGAATCAAATCTATGTCCAAAACACAAGCATCTACACCATTCCACTTTTACCTTGCCGCCTTCCAGGCAATGCTCTTTTGCTTCACCGACACTAGTGATTTGACCATCGGTATCGCTGTTGCTGCCCGCAACGAGGGCGATTAAATGGGTAGTATTGGGCTTTGATTCTGGATAAAGAGACTATTACAAGACACTGATCAAAACCTGAGACATATCAAACGAGCGACAACTAACATCTTCATAACCTAGGTCATTGATATATCCACAGTTGGACACAAAGCCTCGACACGCATCGAAAATTGTGCCCAAGCAAATTCACCAGCTGCAATTCTCTCCACAAGCGGTTCCACAGGGACTCCAAAAGGAATTATAGTAACGCATGCTGGTCTTCGAAACGAAATTGAGGGTTATACGAGGATGTGGAAGCTAGGGGCGCAACGTGTAATACAACAGAGTGCCTTCACATTCAACAGTAAGCAATCTCACGAAATATTCCCAACTAAAAAGTCCGTACTAAATTTCTAATTCTGCAGACTCTTCGGATCCAATGTAGACAGGTTTGGTTAATGGGGGCATGGTGTACATAGTACCTTGGGACAAACGCGGAAACTCAATCGAGATTAACCAAATCATCCAGGAACATGCCATTGCTTACACCAAGGCAACTCCAGCTGAATACTTTATTTGGATGCAATACGGCCATGAGAATCTTCGAAGGGCGTCTTCTTGGCGTTTTGCCTTCGGTGGTGGCGAGCCGCTGACCATCAGCGTTACTGAACAGTTTGCCGACCTTGAACTGCCGCAATTACACGTCTTTAATTCATATGGTCCGACTGAGATTTCTATTTCATCAACAAAAATGGAGGTTGCATATCGAGACAAAGAAGCGCTAGAAAAAATAGTTCGTATCCCTGGTGGTTACTCGTTACCTAATTACTATATGTATGTCTTGGATGAGCAGCTGAAGCCACTCCCAATTGGTATGCCCGGAGAGCTTTATATTTGTGGTGCAGGTGTTTCTCTTGGCTATCTCAACAATAAGGAACTTACCAGCAAACACTTTGTCCCAGACCCATTCACATCACAAGAGGATATTGTCAATGGCTGGACGCGCATGTACCGCACCAGTGATATTGGCTATCTAAATCAAGACAGAGCTATGGTCTTCCAGAGTAGGGTAGCAGGTGATACTCAAGTCAAGGTTCGAGGCCTTCGAATCGAGCTTAGTGACATTGAAAGCAACATTATCTCAGCTGCCGGTGTGCTTTGCGAGAGGCTGTGGTTAGCCTAGGCGATGGAGACCCAGACTTCCTAGTCACCCATGTGGTCTTTAGTGCACATGATTCCATTACTGACAAAGAAACGTTCTTGGAGCAGTTGCTGAGCCATCTTCAGGTTCCTCAGTATATGGTGCCTGTTGTGGCTATCTCTCTCGATAAATTCCCACTCACCAACCACTTTAAAGTAGACCAGAAAGCTATAAATAATATAGCATTACCTAAAAGATTTGAGCGCTTCCATGAAGACAAAGACCTGGATGGGACAATGATGCAGCCTAAGGACCTATGGCAGGATGTTTTGGGGAATAATATCAAAGAGCTCGGTTTCAACATCACCCCTTCAACCAACTTCTTCCATGTTGGTGGTAACTCTCTCTTGATCATCAAGCTTCAATCTCGAATTCCTCAGGCTTTTAATATACCTGTGCCACTTATTGACCTCCTTGATGCTAATGCCCTCAGAAAATGGCGCGTAAGATCGAAGAAACCACAAGCGTCAACCTCATCGATTGGGGAAATGAGACCGCCCCACCAGATATTCATAGCTTTCTCACAGACATCTCCATGTTTCATCCCATAGATCAAGCACAAAAGGGCAAAATATTGTTGGTCACAGGCACAACAGACTTTCTGTCCATGTACCTCCTCCCACAGTTGGTCGCTAGGCCAGATATTGATACAATTCACTGCGTGGCGGTGAGAAACCCTGAAAAATTATATTCATCTCCTAAGATAGTATCACATATGGGTGATTTGTCCGCGCCGTTACTTGTCATCTCAGAAGATGATTTTTTAAGCGAGATATGAGAGGAGGAAACGAAAACTATAAGCCAAGCTTCAATAGGATAGGAGCGAGGTAACAAATTATAATAATCTTGTAATCAAGTTTTAGCCACGATCACTACCAATGATATCAGGTTGGCGAAAATTGTTCATTCACTTTGAAGTCTATAATAACAACTAGCAGTACAAGAATCGCTATAATAGTAATGAAGAAAAGAAGAATTGAAAACCAAAGTTTCACTTAAAATTCTAGGACGAAATGTGAGGAATTCAGGCCAACATATAGATTATTTATGATCAAGGAAAGCTTGCTGGTGGCTTTGAAACCTGAGGCTTTGAAATTTTATTCTATATGGGGAAAATTCACCATTATAAGAATTTAAGTAATCATTACAATTATTAAGTAGCGTTACTACTGTCCTATCCTGTCTCCCATCCTTGTTTGCTGAGGATGGATTAAATATGCATGCTCTCAAGCACCATGACATGCGATACCTAATATATTCTTTGCAAGCTATGCAGTTTTCTGACAGCTGGGTTTTATGAATTCAACATGATACCAATGTATATCAGGAGGTAAGCTGTAAAGAACGATCGCCTAAGCAATAAAGTGCAATGAATTATATACGCCTAGGATTATGATTTGGAGTAAGAGTAGCAAATCAAGTTTTTGAATAATCTAATTGGAGTTGTTATTAAACGTTCTCGCGATTTTGAATGTTTGATAGTGAATGATAATGATGGTAAGACGATCATTTGAAAATTGATGGTCAAAAGCTCTAACATTAGACCTACTAGAACGAGATGAACATCACAAAATCGCAGCCTGTTAAAGAAGACATCATAATCATAAGATATTAATTGATATCTCATATATATCTTGAGTATCAAAACCTCACATGGAGTGCAAGACCAACCGATTATTATTATCGTCGTCAATTGATGCGAGAGAATGGTTTTCCAGGTAATGTATTTGACAACAACAAAGACGTAGTATATTCAAAACTCACTCAAAAATCTCAACCGGTTCACAATTTTCTTAAAGTATCTTTCAATAAAGCATAGAAAAGCTAGTGCTATATTCAATATCTGAGTTAGGCCATGTTGGCATGATGTAGAGTAAGCACAGTGTAGGCAGCATACAGGGTTTATCCATGATTCGTGGGGCTTAGGCTCCCACGCTACTGTTTTTGATTGATCCAGGCACACTACTGGGCGATTAAGGTTATCTTACAACGTTGTATTAGGCACTATATCCACTTTCAAAGGTTTTTCGGCCGCCCCACCTACTTAGTGTAATATTTACCCCTTTCCAAATCTCACGTGAGCTGCATCTGGTCATTCGTCAATATTTTCTCTTGTATATTAACTCTCCTGCTGTCAATGAACTCAAAGTCTTGATGGTACTTCTTAAGTCTATTTTCATTATTATCTCGACACTCTTTCTCATTCGAATAATGTCGAATCAAGACCCAGTGCCAAAGCTGGAGGGCTTTGGGCGCCAAGATGCCGAAGCAGCTGAATGTAAGAATGAGAATACAGATTGTCCATTTTCTACGCACTAAATGGCCTATAGTTGGAGGGCCGGTTATCTTTCCTTTCACAATCAACCATTTCATCAGGGCCGCAACATCTGGTAAAATGCCAGGTGGGGTACAAACCTCGCAGCCCTTGTTTCCTGAAAAATACATACAGCAATTCTCCACCAAGTATGTTGAGTGGGCTCCTCCGCCATTCGACAAATTGCCTCCTCCGGCATTGCAGATGGGTTCTATCAATATGGGATCAATGCCAGGAGACTCGCCGGCGGCGATTATCCGAGTGATGCATGTTATTAGTGGAATAGATAGAATGTTCAGTAGCCTATCTTTGAATCCAGGGCAAAATATGGGACTAAGCGCCAAAGCGATGAGATCAAGGGTTCGTCTGCCTTCGGTCCTTGAACACGAGAATACCTAGCTAATGGAGCTTAGCTGTGGTGTGGGATGCCTCCAATGTCCGACGCGCTCTGGGCTTCCAAGGAATTGGACAACGAGGAGAATATCGAGGAAGCAATGGCCATCATCCAGCAAGCCGTCAATGTGTTCAAGCGCCAGCTCAAGCCCGAGATCCAGGGAGAGATGCGCACGATCTACAACAAAGCTTGGTGCGAAATCGATGTGTTCCAGGATGCCATTGTTGCATTGCGGTCTTCGAACGGCGAGCCTGCACCTGATTTTAATATTGCAAAGTTATGGCAGGAGTACTTTGAGTGAGTATGCACTCGTCCTGTGGGATCTGAAAAAATTAACTAATATTACGGCAAAGGCTTTTATTCCAAAACATGGAGCGTCAAGCTCGAGCCTGGGCATTCAAACGCACCGGCGTTCTTTTCAAGATCTGGAAAGACAGGATGCTGCGCGTGATGCATTCCGGTTCCCAGGTCAATGCCACCCACGGCACAATTCGTATTGATCATTGGGCCATGATGATTCTCAACAAACTCCTCGATTTGTACGTTGAGGTAGAGATATTCATTCGTTTCCGTACCGATGGCTTCTCCATGATCAAAGGTATTCACGCGAACATGATTGGAGCCCTCACTCTAGAGAAAACTGAAGCCGAGCTAAATGCGATCTACGCGGAGATGGAAAATCAGAGGGTATCTAATCTGAAAGCCGTCCTAGCTGCTGTACAGGCAGGCAGAACCGCAGAACGTGCAACTGAGTCTTTCCCGGGTTTCTTAGAAGCACCGGGCCTCCTGTTCGATCGAGAATTCTCCATGCGTAGTCTAATGAAGGAAATGGATAATCCAAAGCCGTTAGGCATTGAGGCTTGGGTGCAAGAGCTAGCTGATGTCAAATGTGAAAGTTTTGGGTTTGTGGTGTATCGGAATTCGTATTTGCAAAGCGAGACTGAATGGAATGAATTTGTGGAAACTTCAGAGGCGTCTTTGAATAGTGGCTGGGAGGGAGTGTTGGATCCAGCAAACGTCAAGCAGAAAGCAAAGCTGCATTGGGTTGATGGGCAGAAGGAGGGCATTCCTGAAGGTGACCTCGAAGCTGTCCGCAAGTACGTTCCATTTTCTGACTTGTCTCATATAACTTACTTACATATAACCAGACATTTCAAGAACTTCACCACATCCCCCAACTTCCCTGCCACGCTCACCAAATCAGTCAGCCTAGTCGTTACGCCCCCATCCTACGAATCATTTAGCTCTCCGAACCGCACAGGTGATTTCCGTGGCTTCTTCGCCGCCATCGACCCCAATCACGACCCTGACAAGCAAGCTCAGCAGCAAGAAAACAATTACGGTTTCAAGGGACATTTCAATATCACCGATCAGTTGGTGTGGACGGACCTCTTCGCACAACAAGCGACCCTCCATTCACAGAAAACGCTGGATTATTTTCGTTTGGCAGCTCCGCATCCATGGGGCGTCTATGTTGGCCCGACGACGGGGGTAAAGAGGAAGCAATGGAGACTTATGAAGCAAGGTTTAACAGAGTCTCTGAGGTTCTTAGGGTCATTGAGGAGATGATGATGGTTTGGCCTATTCCCTCGACATAGTTTAGAGTCAGTGGTGATATGAATAAAGCGGTGATGAAACTAATAAGGCGGGTAGCTTGGATGCAGAAATCTTTGAAATGATTAAGAGAGTAGCTGATCGAAAATGACAAAATGTAGCAAGATAAGCTACACGTTGACATCGAAACGATAAATGGACGTGTAAAAACAACCTATCACGGACTCCCGTTGCTATCTGTGTTGCAAAGCTTGCTCTTGCTATAATGGAAAATAACTGGGGTATATTTCCTCCTCATAGCACTTCTAAGCACAGTTAATACATCATAGCTTCCTTTTGAAGTCACATAAACTCGGTCGGCCAGAGTATTCAAAGTCTAAACAAAGTCTTAAGGTGCTTGATTTCCACTCCTATTATGGAACGTTCCCGTGCAACGCTGGGGGTCACGTTTCATAGGGTTGATATATAGCACCCTTCTACGTACGAAGAGCTTTCGTCCGAAGACTAGACTACACCGTATGCAGAACCCTTCTTTACATGTTGCGGACCCTCCCCTCCAATTGTGATATCGGCCCCTTGACAACACCGGACGTGTAGCCAGACCATATATAGTAATCGCCCCATGTTCCAGAGTGCACATACACACACAGCAATCAATAATAGCCAAGAAAAGATGAACCAAAAACGCAGAATCCTATCTTAATAGTCTCCCAACAGTCTAAATTTCATTCTAACAAAGGCAACGTTTAACCACGACTTTTATATAGCCCTGGCCTAGGGGGAATAGTAAACTATAATTAATATAGCAAGGCGCATGTATGTTTTTATTTAATCCTCATCTCATAGCGAACAACCGCCTGCTTTAATTTAGCTTTCAATTAACAATAGCGCCTTTTTATTATGAAGAAATCTTCGATTCACATGTGCAAGCAGAACAGCAATGGATATATATCTAAGCACCAGGGTAGAAGAAAGTTACTCAAGATAGATAGATACATAGGCGAATATAAACCCCTAGTTTATCAGGTGACGATTATCCATAGGTGATGTTAAGACCCCAGCCTTAACACCTTAACAAATCGTGGTGAGACACTTACTTATCTTGTGGCAACGCGAGATGGGGGGGGGGGGGGGATGTGATAGCCAAAAA
>Ga0247734_1001138_pt1 | contig 20858 bp, 19 predicted proteins | sample UWRJL103311B2_FD_180933 | JGI IMG/M metagenome (GOLD analysis project Ga0247734, IMG submission 180933) | Plant litter microbial communities from Arlington Agricultural Research Station in Wisconsin, United States - UWRJ-L103-311B-2 | ecosystem: Environmental > Terrestrial > Plant litter >... | reverse complement strand
TTTCTCCTTTTCTCTCTATCTCTTTTTCTGTTTTTCTTTCTTTCTTTCTGTTTTACTGCTACTAATGCTAGATGCGATTTCGTGGACATGCTGCTCCACTACCAATGTAGCTATTTGCAAGTTCTCATGCAGCTGGTGCCTCAGCATGCATCAGTCCTTTACAGGCATCTGTATTTCGAATACTTCCCACTGTCCTACTGTGCCTAGATCATGTTGACTCCATCCCAAGCAGCTCTGCGGAGAAATCTCGCCACGTCGAATACCATATACGCAGACCGTTTGGTGCTTAGGCTCAAATGCGTTTGTTGAAACTGGAGGCGGACGGGGAATTGAGCCTTACGAAGTATGTGCTATATCCCACCGCGCCGTACGCGATACTTTCACACAGATGGGGGCCAGATGAGGACGAAGTCAACTTTGAAGACTTGAGGGATGGCGGTGGCAAGACAAAGAAAGGATACCAAAAGCTTCTGTTCTGTGGAAAGCAAGCTGCCCGCGACGGTCTAGAATACTTCTTGGTTGACACTTGTTGCATCAACAAAGCAAGCGATAGCGAGCTCATGGAAGCCATCAACTCCATGTTTCGCTGGTATTGTAAGGCGGCGACATGCTATGTGTATCTAGCAGATGTTTCGACAAATGATCAAATCGATCTATCTTTACAGCCGTGGGAAGCAGCTTTTAGGAAGAGCCAGTGGTTTAGCCGTGGCTGGACACTTCAAGAGCTTATCGCGCCACCATCACTCGAGTTCTTTTGCTCGAATAGCAACCGACTCGGTGATAAGAAATCTTTAGAACGGCAGCTTCATCAGATAACGGGAATTCCGGTTTCTGCTCTTCGAGGCAATCCTCTTTCTCATTTTAGTTTCGACGAACGACTGTCATGGGCAGAACATCGTGAAACTATGCGTGAAGAAGACCTTGCCTATTCCCTTCTAGGTATCCTCGAAGTCTCATTGCCGATTATCTATGGCGAAGGGAAGGAGAACGCATTCCGTAGGCTGAACCGCGAATGGAAATACCGATCCGATGAAGATACCTCAAAACACGTCGAGCAGTTGGGCGCGTGGCAGAATATGCTCAAGGGGCATAGCGGCGTGGTCTGGTCGGTGGCCTTCTCGCCCGACTCGAAGTTAGTAGCGTCGACATCAGGGGACATGACAGTGCGGCTCTGGGAAGTGGCTACTGGTGCCCTGCAGCGGACGCTCAAAGGTCACAACGGGATGGTCTGGTCAGTGGCCTTCTCGCCCAACTTGAGGCTGTTAGCGTCGGCGTCAGAGGACATGACGGTACGGCTCTGGGACGTGGCTACTGGTGCACTACAGCATACGCTCAAGGGCTATAGCAGGTCAGTAGTCTTCTCGCCTGACTCAAGGTTATTGGCGTTAGCGCCAAAAGAAAACATAGTACAGCTCTGGGATACAGCTACAGGTGATCTACAACAAACCCTCGAGGGCCATAGCGGTAAGGTCTGGTCAGTGGCATTCTCGCCTGATTCGAAGTTATTAGCGTCGACAGCAGAGGACATGACAGTGCGGCTCTGGGACATGGCTTCTGGTGTATTACAGCAGACGCTTGAAGAGCATAGCAGCTAGGTTATATCAGTAGACGTGTCGCCCGATTCAAACGTCTCTGGAACGCGGTTAGTGGTGTTTGGTGGTGTACTGCAGCAGACGCTCAAGGAGTTTAACAGGTCGGTAGCTTTTCGCCTAACTCAAGATAGTAAAGCTCTGGGACACAGCCACCGCTCGAATATATCGTTTGATATTACAAGTAGCAAGAAGATGACCGAATTAAATTCAATGATATTTCTTTAAATTTTAAAGAAAAACCGAAAAGGTTTAGTAGAACATAGCGCCCATTTAAATGGATCTATTCTAAGGCGATAGGACTGACACTTAGGGAAAGATGGTCCGTTAACCAATTCCCCTTAGGAAGATTCAGCTTCTCGAGCTAAGCAAAGTGCAAAATGCAAGAGATAAAGTAGTCGAACACATCGTAAGGCGGAATTGGTTCTAACGCGGTTCCTTATTAAGATTTTTCCCCTCATATATCAGAGTCATAGGATGATACCTCAGTCTGGGTGGGTTTTTCGCTTCACAGGCACCTCTCTCGTAATCGGAGATGCGGAAATATCTTTCCAGCAAAAAATCTGTCTTCCTGTAGTTTACGATGTGCTTTATTTATCTCGCCTAGTAATGATGCATTTTATTGTGCAGTGTTCCTGTTTCTCAAGCTCTTTTCTTTTGTTCATTGTGCGGTTTTTTGATAATTCTATTTGCTGAAATTGCATAATAGTTTATCCGACACTTTCTTTCACTAGGTTGAAGCTATTATTAGACTCTTCTTGAAAGGGAGGGAGGGAAGGGTACCATGCTATTGGCAATGCAAGGCAAGGAAAGGCTGTGTTTGCATTCCTCGCATATTCTTTGTGCGTTGCTTCCGTTCTCGTCACTCCATCTATTTCTTTGCTTTATCGCTTGTGGTCATCATGTAAGAACCAATCTTCGTACTTTGGGGGAAAAAAAGTGCTCTGGATCTCAATTGCTGCTATGGCTGATGATATTGAGATGCATGAAACTTTGATGAGCGAATCATCGAATTCATCGGTGGTCATGACAGAAAACTCCTCAGTTGAAGACCTTTCAGAAAAAAAACCCCTCGGGAGCAAACCCACCAGAGGCAATCCACTTGATGTTGAAGGGCAAGAGCCAGTTTTTGAAGACACCGCAGAGGATGGAGAAGACGATTTCTCTGGCGGCATACAATTAGATCCAGCACCGGAAGGCAGCCCAAGAGGCAGAATTCCAGAAACGGCATTCGCAGGAGATTATCGCTCGGTTTTTATCAATGTCGCTCCTCCCCCACTCAGTAATAAGGACCTTCATTGCTTGGGCCATGTGAACTGCAGCTATCTCTCCACAACCGGTCGAGCGCCGACACTACTCGAGCTCAAAAGACACGCACAATCTCTGGTGATACTTATCAAGCATCTTACTGTTTCTACCAAGGGCGGCTACATTGACAGTGCGAATCTCACGAAACGCAACGATCCTACACTTGACCCCGATCAACTAGCCGAGTTCCATCAAAATGAGAGTTTCGACTTTTTGAACAATCTGAGTGAGAGGTATGAAAATGATGATAGGCATCACCATATGCCCTTGACCGGCTTAATTAATACACTTGAACCAAATGTTCTGCTATCTGAAGCAGAAACAGGCCATCCTACCCCTGAATGGCCAAAATTTAGGAATATATGTCCTTTGCACCGTCCTCTGGAAGAACCCCCACCATATGGCCACAGTCAGCCGTATGCAACACATGAAGCATTGATCTCGCACGCAAACGAGATATTGGAATATCTTGACCATGAATACTCCGCCAAAGGTGGTCTCTTAGGCATTTTCCCGCAAAAACAAGACAAGGAAGATCGCAAAAAAGCTGAGGCCACGCTTCTTGGTCAATTTATCCTCTACACCCAACGGTTAGTCCAGCGACTTCACGATCTTGAACGCCTCTATGCCAATGCTCTAGATGTTATGGCTGGTGAGGCGTCCGCACCGCATCAATATCTTTCGCGTCTTGGTCCGCAGGGTCGAAAGCCACGAGACATGGTATACCCGCAAGATCGATTCATCCTTGTGAATGCCGGCGATGATGTATATTCCTGGCTACAGACTGAGTTTGATGCGCGTGAAGTATCGGACGAGAAACTGGATGAGAAATATCGCCAGCTCGGCCTCACTGGTAACGCACTCTATTCTCAGATCGGCGGTAAAGAGTATACGCGCGGTATTACTGCCATCGACGTTGTAACTCGCTACTACCGTCTACGAAAAGACCCGCTGAAAACCATCTTCTTAATCCCCGCTTACCAGAACCATCCCGGTACCAAGGTTACCCGCGAATTTGAACCGCAGCCTACGGTCGTCAGTGTTGTGAAGCCGCTTTGGCCAGAGCGGATTTCGATGTGGGAGCAGCGCCATCGCGATGCTTTGGCAGCGGGACAGAAAGCTCAAATGGAAAATATGCAGCTCCGCGAGAAGAGCGAGCACGATGACCGCAATATAGAGCATCTTCGCTACGATAACCAGCTTCAACGTGCGAAAGTCCGTGCCTTAGAGAAGCTTTATTCAGACGCCGAAGCAAAGGATGGAGTCCAACCAGACGAAGGTCGTGCGAAAACCTTCGTCGATCAGGCAGAGAGCTTGGAGCTTTACAAGCAAAACCAAGCGCTACATACTCAGCTGGACCGCGAGAAAGAGGAGCTTGCTGCTAAGCAGGTTGAGGCGGACCGTATAGTGACTGAAGCGAATGCGCATAAAAGTTTGGTAGATGCGCGTATTGCATCTGACCTGGAGAAGCTGGAAGAGGCGGTCAATAAGATTCAAGATAGGGATATGGAGACAGCGCGTGCTCAAGATCAACTCGAGGGCAAGCTGAAGAAGGTTTGGACGAAGCAGATCGAGGAGATGGAGGTGCTATTAAACTACTTGAGGAGTCAAGAGGCTCTAGTTAGAATCGGAGGGAACAAGATTAGTGAAGGGCCAGTGGCAGAAGAGGCTGCACTTATGGCGGAGAAGAAAGCGAAAGAGTTGGTTGATAAGGCCGCTGATCCGATGGTTGGGCTCGATGACATTTAATGTTCTGTAGATTCCCTTTACTAGTTCTTATTCTCATAAATTTATTAGTAACTACATTAAAAAGCCAATTGTGATAGATTCCTAGCATATTTTGGGATATCCGTGTCTCTATGTGGTCGGCGGGTGAGCCAACCCCTTTCAATTCTCGCTTAGCCAACCCCCCAAAAATTACGGCCGAAAGCGACGGGATAGCTTCAACAACAGCAACTTATCACCTGGAAAGCCGTGCTATGGCCGTATGAATAGAATGACGCATACTAACCGCTAGCCTCCTCGGACATATGTCAAACAACTGAAGATAAATGTCTGATATATATATTAGGAGACGAGTGTCGCTGGCTTTTATTATCAACTCAGACTTCTAACCACCTTCACCGAAACTAGAACAAGAAGATCCAAAGTCTTCCAAACCAAAGATACACTAAAACGAGAATATCAAAAAGCGTTCTCTCTTTCAGTAAAATATGTGCAGATCTCAAACCCAGCGAGCTAGGCGAGGATGCTGTGGTCGTCGCAGCACCAGAAGCAACACCACCGCTTCAAACCCCACAAGTTTGTCCACGGGCTATCAGCCACGCCGCTATTATGGCCAGCGGGACTATCCTGCAAGCACTCCTGCGCTAGATAGATCGACAACAGTTGGGTATCGCAGCTATGAACCACGGCAAAATGGGCTTGTGGTGTTGGCATCTCTCCTGCGAGAGGTGCTGGACCTGCACAAACAGCGAAAAGCGGTGCGGAGAAATGGGGCTGTGGGTGCTGACAGGGTAGTTGAAGAGAGATATGAAGGAGTGAAGGAGAGGAGAGATGAAAAGCGAATTGTAGGGGAAAGCGTGGTGGTGGAGGAAAGGGAAGTGGAAGAGGAAGAGGCGCTGCCGAGTTATAGTGAAGCCGTAAAGAGGACTTGAGTGGAGGTTTTGGGGAGGTAGTAGTTGGGTCATGTATAAAGAATGGATAAAGGTGACATATGTATGATTCTTGTGTTTTACTGGTTCGCCTGGTCTTTTTGAGGACTGGATGGTAATGTACAGATACCTATTCTCTAATATTGTTTATTCTCTTTTGCGATTTTCAAAGCCTTCTTCTTAGGGATTCTTTTGTGTTATACTGTATTAGCAATAGTGCCTTATAGAAACAGTCTAAGATATCCGAAGTCTTGGATATAGCGACTTGTATTGGCAAACGCGGTGTCATGTCTATTATGTTCTTTTATTCTGTTTCGTTTTATTACAAGCACTTCATTGATTGTATGATGAAGGTACACCTAACTTAATGTCATATCTATTGATCCTATTACTACACAAATAGCTTGGTTATTAAATTACTCAAAGTTCTAATGAACGATAAGAAGGGAAAACCCCTTTCATCTTATATATATAGCTGATTAGCTGCTGTGGCTTGTCAAGTAAACCTCACCAATTTATACCTTACTTAGACTGACTGTATGATGTTTTCCTAGCAACATAATCTTTAACACGACTAAACATTCCGAGAACCTCAAAGAAATCAAGTTTGAAACTCCTCTTCTCACAACCAATTACTTAGTTTGCAAGGATACTCACTACGATTATTTACTATTTTTACCTTACCTCTAGAAGGGGGGCCGTGAGGATCCACACAGGGATGCACTGCCCCGCCTTAAAGCTTCCCCACCTCCTCACCGTCGTCCTTCAACACCACATCACAACCCAATTCCTACCAGAAACCTCCAATCCAATCCCCCCTCCAAACCGCAATCATGTCAACCACCCAAGCCTATCCTCCCGGAGGAACCTTCCTCGACACCCTTAAAAGGTCCTTTACCGATGTGCCTATGAACAAGGAGAAGGAAAATGCCATCTCCACCACCGAGTTCCTCGAGGCCGCCGAGTCGCTCACCACCCTCTTCGATGTCCTCGGCAGCATGGCTTTTAACCCCGTCAAGACTGATATGTTGGGCAATGTCAAAAAGGTGCGGGAACGTCAGCTAGCCGCCCCTGGCGAGTCGGAAACCCTCCAGGAATTAGTGGTCAACGAGTTGAAGACCAAGAAACACACTGCCACCGAAGGATTAGTCTGGCTTGTCCGGTAAGCCTTTTCTCTTGCTACCTTGTCTCCTTCTTCTTTTTGCTTTCCGTGGGACGAACAGCTAATCTGGGTGTTGTTTAGTGGTCTCGATTTCACCTGCATTGCATTGACGCAGAACCTCGCTACTTCAGCAGAAGAGCTCAGCGCTTCCTTCCGTACGGCGTACGGCTCAACCCTCAAGCCCCACCACTCCTTCTTGGTCAAGCCGATTTTCTCCGCTGCGATGAGTGCGTGTCCCTACAGAAAGGACTTCTATGTCAAGCTTGGAGAGGACCCCGAAAAGGTCGCGGCGGAATTAAGAGTCTGGCTGGCGGCGTTGACACAATTGATTGCGGTGCTTAAGGGATTCTTAGATAGAAAAGAGGCCAAATGGTAGATTAGAAACGAAATGTTCTTGTGAAGTAGGTTTTGGAATTGCACATTTTGGTTTTGAGAAAGGTTATGGGTATGTGAGCAAAATCTGCACACTGTCATTTCTGGTATGAAAGCGGTCATAAATTCATCCATTCATCCATGGGTGTAACCAGTAACACAAATTTACATAGCTAGCTGCTGCGCTTTCTGCTTCCAAGGCCATTCCCTTCCCTTCCCTCCCTAAGTTTTTGCAGTTATAGCGCCCCAAACACCGTGTCCATAAACCTGTAATCATATCCTGCAGATTATCACAAAACCAAACCATCCATCATAGTCGCATCAATATCGCAGGTGGTCTCACATGTAGGTAGCTACATGTTTTCCTGAATCCATACCTGATATCGCCCCGCAAGAATCTCTTTCGAGTGACGGTCGCTACCTCAACGTTTGGAACACCACGTCTTCCGCCTTCCTCCCCATCCCTCGCCTCGTATTGCATCTTTGTAAACTGAATAATTGGCATTATTAGCCTGTCGAGGATATGCTTATCCGCATCTAAGACGCTCAAAGACGTTCCGTTTTCTCCAGGCCATACGCTGGTTCTAAATCTCGTCTTTCCCTTTTTAGTGAAATCGAGCGCAATTGTGAAGTTCCTCATATCCGGAAATACTTCACGAAGTCGTGGTGAAGCTGGATGCCCGTGGTGACCTGCCAGAAGATCAAGCAGATGTGCACGATCTGCATCCAACGCAACATTCTGCCAGCCCTTCATCACACCTCTTCCAAGCGGAGAATCCAATTCCAGCTCTGTTTCTAGGAGCATAAAGGCCATGTATAACCCCATCAATGTATTCAGGAACAAAGTATCGTTTCGAGGGCTGAAGTAGAACTTGCGGATTCCCTTCGTTCCAGTCGGCGCTTCATAATTCATCAACTGATAGTTTTGTAATGCGAGCTTTCGAGATTCTTGGCAGACGCTGAGTATTATTGGAGGTTTGCTATGGTTACTTCGAAACATCATCTTCCCGTTTTCCATCAACGTAGTACATGGGTGCAGTTCATGGACTCTTCCTTCAGGCAGCGCTGCCTCCCATATCATTAATCGAAGCTCCTTGGGTAAAGTGTTGAATTCAGGGACTCGTTTGATAAATCGATTCTTTATCTTGGTCCGAAGATAAGAGGTCGACCTCAGAGCAGGTAGGGATGGCGGAGGTGAACATAGGGAAGGCTGTATCTTTTCATCCGGCTCATTGTTCAGGAGGAGAAGAGTAGGTTTGGACATGATTGATGGGTAGCTGGGTAATGCGTGCACTTGTTGATAGATAAATGTAGTGGATATGGCGTGTTGTCGCACCTTATCCAGCTGCTCCAGCAGAGATACGAGAGTGTATGTTGGATCTGAAACCGTCACAAGAACCAGTCACTCAGCGTATCATTTCCGCGAGCACTAAAAGAGGTTCTGGAAGACTGGAGCTTAATCAAACTCGTCTTTGTACGGTTGGATGGAGTTGGACGAGGTTGACCCCTCAAGGACGAGGCGAGGCTGCGGTATCTCCACTATTTATTTATGTAATCGTGCTAGCAGGGACTAGGCCTCTTGGTTTTATAATACAAAGATCCACTAGCTCCAATGATTAAATAAATAATCACCAAAGTTGAGTGCTTTAGTCTAGGACTCAAAACTGATATTTATCTGCTCTATTCTTCTAATTTCCTCTTCAACATTCCACAAAAGCTCTCGAAGAGCACTGTATCAAACCCCTTTAACCAACGAACGTTGACCTTGACCGCCTTATCCTCCGCCACTTCCAATAAGACAATTTTAAACCCTAGTGCCATGTCTTCTGTGATATGTCAGTTGTATGACCGTTGGAGTTCGCCAATTTATTATCAGCCCGTGACCCTGCCACACCCTGAGACACTAATTTTAGAAACGACCATTATGCCATGACAATTGAAACTTCTGGAAGAAAAGTCTTTGTACGACCTACCTTCATCCTCATCCATCTCATCTTGATTCTTGGTGGCAAGTCTTCGGAAAGCACGGGACCAAACTGCTTTCTGACTGAAACCAACACCTGTCGAAATGGCAGATTTCCACATCCACTTCAAGGGAAGCTGAGACAATGTATAATTCAAAACTTGGCCGACCTCGGAAGTGTCGGAATCCTTGAGTAAGAACTCATATTCCGAAGGGAATGGCAAAAGCCCCTTTGCGAGACTGCTTAAACCTCTAGCAATCTCCAGCGTGGGTCTCAAATTTTCATAACTCCAAGCAATTCCCCACCGCCTTGTCTTGTTCCCTTGAACAAATTCTGTCACCCCATAGTTGCTCACACCTTTTTCACGAAGCTTGTTTACTAGAATCTCTACACTAGAGTGCTTCCCGAGCATAGAGGTATACCATTGTACCCTGTCTCTCAGAACCAAACTTTCTTCAATCATTTTTGAGACAAATGCAACTTCTCCCCCAGAAGTTACCATTTCAGACTCCGAACCTGTACATGCCGTGAACGGTGGCCTTTGCTTCTATGAAGAATCAAGAGTTAGCACTTAATTCCAATCTTGATGCGGCAGAGCCATCTAGCTATGACTTACCGATGCCGCCGAAACCAGCATGTCAGAAGTTGAATCATAGAAGGGCGGATTGCACATACTAAAATCAATACTAGAGAGCGATCAGTAAGAGTCCCTTGTGACAAAATCGTGGGCCTACTTTTCTAAACCAAGTAGATCGAGTGGCAAAAGAGGATCATTTTGTTTGGTCTGGAAGGGTTTGATCCGATTCTGAAGCCCATTTCGCATGATATTATCTCTCGCAAATTCGATACTTTTGTCGTCAATGTCTGGGCTAAAATTCAGTAAATATCTTTACGAATGTTCGGTTTAGAGCTCACCCGTGCCGGCAAACCTCCAATTTGGCCTCTGAGCGCATCCTAACAAAGGATATATACAACTTGCTCCGGTCCCTATATCTAGCCCTGTAACCTCTCTATCACAGTCATAAGAGTCGGAGTAGTTATCGCTGGTTGTATCTAATAGACCTTGAATCCATAAAAGATAGTTGAGGCGATTTGGTACTGGCGGGCATAGACGGTTTGGAGGAAGCTCAATCTTCAGCCCGAAGTCTCTTTTTAGCAATGACTTGGTCAGTTGTAGGACCGACTCAGGATTACTGAAGTCTAGCTGTCCATTTGGCTTCAATCTGTCAAATATTAGCTCCCCAATCCTTGGCTAGCACTCATGTAATCGAAAATTATAATTGGAAGGGGTATTTATTATGTATAACTCCCAATAATACTTCCGTGTGACGTTCTTTGAGTAAAATAATGATAACATGTTAAATCAAATTTTCTTGGCCATGAAAATTACAATTTCTGCACTCACACTTTGGCAAATTCCGCATCCTGTAATGCCAACCTCGCGAAGTCGATTTCATCCTTATACGGATTCAAGGGAGTGGAAACTGTCATGGCGATTGAGGGAAGCGAATGCGCATCTTCCTTAGGTCTCTTTACAGTTTTATAGAAATTTGTGGTGCCACAAGCAAGTCCCATTGTTTGGTATGCAATTTAATGCACGATGTGAGGTCACAGAACACGTGATTAGATTGTATAGCTGATGGGTTTGGAATTGTGGACTTGTGCTACTTATATCTCAGATTATGCTGTAGCTTTTCATTGCTTCTATATGAAGAAGAAGTTTTCGGGGGAATGCTGGTATTGATTATAGATGGAAGGAAATGTTGTGTACTAAACCCATTTATTACGTTGCTACACACTGCCTGGAGCTATTTTACAAGTCCCAATGAAGAAGACGCCTATTCCATTTGTAAAACTAGACTTCATTGTGTACTGTGAGTGCTCATCCTAAGGGAAACAACCTAAACTAATCCCATCAAACCATTCCTCCTGAAAACTCCATTATTAATCCTATGCTAGTCAAATGGGTATATTTAGCGGTCCTATTTTCCTTCGGGATCTTCATTCTCATTCTCATTTGGTCGTTGCTTTTTTGGGGAAGGGCCGTTGTCAAACTTCTCTGGTTCCGTTTTGGGTACTTCTGGAAGCCTAACATGTCAAGTTTAGAGAGGTAGTGAAATCTAAACACGATTACTTACTCAATTTTAGCAAGTTGACCTGCATCAGTATCGTTTTGAGGTAACATATCGGTATCGGCTTGGGTTTCTGGTGCACCATTCTCAGCGGACTCGCCTTCTTTGACTTCCTCCCATTCCTCATCCTTATCGGTTCCAGTTTTCTCTTCAATAGCGTCCATAGTCTCAGCTTCCCAAGGCTCAGTAGAAGGAAAGAAGCGACTAATTAGTGCGTTAGAAATACACTAGCTGCCAATAAAGGGAACATACGGTAACCAGTCATTATATTCATCAACATCCTTTTGCACAAATGTACAGAAGATGACTTTTTCTAACTTGTCGCCATCCTCGCCCTCAAGAAATTCCTTTACAGCTCTAATAGCTGCAGGAGCAGCTTCGTGGCTGGGATATCCGTAAACCCCGGTACTGATCGCGCTAAATGCAATGCTTCTGCAGTCGTTATCGACCGCCAACTGGAGACCTGCATAAATATCTTGAGTTAGAAAATGGTAGAAGCGAAGAACGAATATAGGTGTGAGCGCGCAATGTTACACTTACTATTAGTATAGCAACTGGCCAAATCTTCTTCACTCTCTTCCGGATATCTAAAGCTGTAGACCGGTCCAACCGTGTGAATGACCTTCTGACATGGTAGTTCATATGCTCCAGTAATTTTTGCAGAACCTGTGTCACAACCATTAAGCAAACGACACTCCTCCTTCAGTAATGGGCCTGCTGCATTATGAATTGCACCATCGACTCCCCCTCCACCAAGCAATGATCGATTGGCGGCATTGACAATAGCATCAACTTCCAGCTTTGTGATATCTCCACGAATAAGACCGATTCTATCATTGAGAGATCGGGACGGAGCAGGAGTTGGTGTTGAAGAGTCCTGTTTCCAATTAATACTAGATTTGTGTAGAGTGGAATTATAATCGCTCAAGGTTAACTAGGTGATATGGAGCTTGATTAACGCCATACTTACGTCAATAGGTGCTGGTGATAACTTCTTGAGATGATAGAGCAATGATATTGTTGGAATTTCTCCAACCGGAATGATCGTCATTATCGCGTGAGCTTGTAACGACTTATACGTTAGAATGTAATTATTATTTGCAGCAAGCGCTATTGTTGTCCTCGAGAGAAGGCTGCGAGCTGAATTGCATTCAGTCGTTGGCGGGGAAGGCTGCCAAGCCGAGGGGTCAGTTTATTCAAGCCTTGTGTGATGGAACAGCCTCTTCGGCTGTTGACTCACTTTATTTCTCACTTAACAATTATACACAGCACAACCAGATACACAGTTCACTGCGAGATAACAACTGCCTGGACTTCTAGCAAGAAAGCAAATAGCTCGTACCAAAACTTTCAATCATCCGCCAGTATGGCGGACACAATTGTGGCGGCAACGGCCAAACTCCAGCTGGATGAAGAAACAGGAGAGATGGTATCCAAGGGGGAATTGAAGAAGAGACTTGCTAAACGAGCAAAGAAAGCGGCTGCTGCTAAAGCGAAGGCAGAAGCACCACCGAAGTCTGCAGCACCGCCAAAAGCAAAAACTGAAGAAGCCAAAATCTCCGAACCCATAAACATGTTTACTCAGGGATGGCTGAACGATGTATATCATGAGAGGCCAGTAAACCCAGTCGTCACACGATTCCCGCCAGAGCCCAATGGTTACTTACATATTGGTCATGCTAAAGCCATCACGGTCAATTTTGGATTCGCTAAACATCACGGCGGAGACTGTTATCTGAGATTTGACGATACCAATCCTGAAGCTGAGGAGGAGAAATACTTTACAGCTATTAAGGATATGGTCAAATGGCTGGGATTTACGCCCAAGGAGATTACATACTCGAGCGACAATTTCGATAAATTATACGAAAAGGCGGAGCAACTAATAAGTTGTGGAAAGGCATATGTTTGTCATTGTGACGGTATGTGAGAATATTTTAGCTATGGGCAGAAAACCTGACAGACTCTAGATGCTGCAATCAAGGCCCAGAGAGGAGGAGAGAACCGTGGACCACGTTTCCGTTGCGAACATGCGGAACAATCCATCGAGCACAACCTTACCGAGTTTCGAGCTATGAGAGATGGCAAATACAAACCACGAGAAGCATTCCTTCGGATGAAGCAAGATATTGATGATGGAAATCCTCAAATGTGGGATTTGGCAGCGTACAGAGTCCTGAATTCTGAACATCACCGTACTGGCGACAAGTGGAAAATCTATCCCACGTACGACTTCACCCACTGCCTTTGCGACAGCTTTGAGGGAATAACTCATTCACTGTGCACAACCGAGTTCATCCAATCGAGGGTGTCATATGAGTGGCTCAACAAGACTTTAGGAGTGTATGAGCCAATGCAAAGAGAATACGGACGTTTAAGTATTACTGGAACCGTACTTTCAAAGAGAAAGATCATGAAGCTAGTGGATGAGAAGCATGTCCGTGGCTGGGATGATCCTAGGCTGTTTACACTGATTGGTATCAAGAGACGCGGGGTTCCTCCCGGTGCGATTCTCGAGTTTGTCAACGAACTTGGGGTTACGACTGCCCATACAAATATTCAACTTGCAAGACTAGACGAAACCGTACGGAGATATTTGGAGCGCACTGTTCCGCGTCTCATGTTGGTGCTTGACCCCATCCGTGTCGTTATTCAAGATGCTGAAGAGCAAGAAGTCGATGTTCCGTTCAACACCACAAATGCGGCTATGGGAAGTCACAAAGTTAATTTCACTAAGACAGTTTATATTGATCGATCTGACTTTAGAGAAATTGATGACAAGGACTTCTTTCGTCTCGCTCCAGGCAAGACAGTGGGGCTATATAAAGCCCCATTCCCGATCACCGCTGTCTCTTTCACCAAAGAGGGTGATAAGGTAACTGAAATCAAAGCCATCTCCGATAAATCTGGCAAGAAACCCAAGGCGTTTATTCACTGGGTTGGAGAGGGATCTAGGAAAGTTGAGGTTCGAATACACAACTCACTGTTCTTGTCTGATAAGCCGGACGATGCGGAAGGTGGATTCCTCAATAATATCAACCCCAATAGTGAAGAAATATGGACAAATGCGATGGTTGAATCTGGGTTTGATGAAGTTAGAAAACGCGCCCCCTGGCCTGAAGCTGCTGGAGAATCCGGACTTGGAGTAGGTGGGCCTGAGTCTGTGAGATTTCAAGCTATGCGAGTGGCGTACATGGTATGTTTCCGTATCCACATAACATATTTCCTTGGCTAATTTCTATAGGCGGTGGATTCGGACAGTACCGAGGATAAGGTTGTCTTGAACAGAATCGTCAGCCTTAAAGAGGATTCTGGCAAGAAATGAAGTAATGATAAAAGAGGTTCGCATGAAATACCATGGTAACTAGAAGATTAGCGATAGAGCGATGTTATCGTTATTGTTTTAGACATCTTTTTAGACAGTTGTATTTGATTGCTTCCAATATGACTTTGTCCTCGCGGCATGCGTCAGACGTGTTCCGCCTTATTTCCAATGGCCTGAGTCAGAAAACTAAAGTTGGTGTCTATTCAACTATTCAAACATACTGCTCTTTCCCTACAAGATGTCTGATGAGACGAGCCAGCCGCTCCTGTAATATCGCTAAATTTTGTCGTTCGTTTTTTTAAGTCGGCGCCATAGTGACCTTTTCGAGAATTGCTAAGAGTGGATAGACCGCAGACCGTAGATTGTATAGGATAATGTATGAGCGACTTAGCGTCTCTGTTGCCAGTTGAAGCTCTTGATTACTCCATCACGGATTGCACGTGTAAACAGATTCAGTAGGGGAGACCCCCATCTCTCATATCACCTCTAGTACCTGCATGTATAAATCGTCTGAGTTACTCATAGCGTCATCAATTGAACTGTGCGTCGGAGTATTACGATGCATGGGCGCGTGAATTCGACATTATTGACCTTCATCTGGTTAGCTACATCCCATTGATAGTGGTCGGATAACACACTATTAAGTATTGCAACAGCTACAAAACATGAACTTATAGCGATACAACAATTATAGAAAAGAAGCCCTGTAAACTAAGATATGCCGAATATATAAGGGAGCCAATTAACAATCAATTTAGAGCTTATGGCTCCAATACTACATACGCTGATATCCATAACAGAATTGAATCGCCAGTATTCAAGATTACGATGAGTTTGAAGGTTAGGCGGTCTGGGCGGAAGATTCAACATTACACAGGCGTCCTTGGTTATTCAGTGTAAAATCTGGTGGAACTTAAGCATTGATTGACAGATAATATGCCAGGTTCAATAGCAACTAGAGCTCCTAGCTCCGACTAATTAAGTGCTTATTGTGTCGAATCTGCCTAATAAGAATTATGTTAGATACCCTTGCAACTAAGTATACAACTTCTGTTTTACATGTCTTAAAGGCGCAATGACTAACAGTATAGAGCCCGTTTAAGCCTCTGGCCTTTCTTTTCAAAGAAGGATTTAACTCTTCTATAGATCTATAGTCTGCCCAGTGTTCCGAATAGTCTCTGCGTTTCTTAGATCTGTTCGTTTTGAAGTTGAGAAGAGTATCTAGTAACAGTAAACTTCTTTTTATTGTATCTGATCTATATAATACGAAATCTTTAGGAAAACTGTTAATATTACTTTGTAATTAAGTTTGAAAATTGTTATTGTATCAACTTAGTACATTGGCTTTCCAAATTTACAACTTCTCTTTTATATTAAATATATACATAAATATATAGTATAGTATAGTATTATATATGTCATGGCCCTGGTATCACACAATAGGATGGTGCCTACGAGTGAAATTGCGTATTTCATGTATTGCAAGTGTGAAGTCTGAAGAGTAAGCTAAGTGCCCTGAGAGGCTCTAAGTACAGAAGGATGGGTGACTAAGCGGTGTCAAGGGTCCTATCGGAGATCACGGTGTGAGTCTGAATGGTAATGAAGTGTCTGAATTTCTCTAACTCGTAGGAGTTCGTTCTTAAGGTGTCTAACTAATGTCTGGAGGAAAGGACGACGGAGTCCTAACAGGTCCTCCTTTCATAACAATGTATTACTATGTTATTTGTAGCGTGCTATAATATCGCAACATTTAGCGCTATACTTAAAAAAAGAATTCTACACACTCTTCTCAGCCTTACGTTCTAACAATACTACATTACATTAACTAGGCTTCCTCCTTTTATCATAAAAATATCACTCGAGCTATTAATTAAAAAAGAACTCTATTTGATTCAAGAATCAACCACCTAACTTGGATTTGTACAACTGTATTAGATATTTTAATCACTACTATACCCCGCCTTTAACTTGAAGATATTAACCTTTTTTATAAAACTTCGAAGTTTATGTCGGTTATCCTCTACGCTTATATCACCTTCTGATGTTAGCCCGTGGGTTTATATTTATATTGTGAATTTGGGACTTACTCAGAGAGGATGACCCCAATGAATCCCTGCGAGTCCTTTGAGGCTCGACGTTATGTTGTAAAGCACGATCATCTGTTTCTTTATTCATAAATGTTTTGTTAGTGCCAACCTTAGAACTATATTTGGGTGCTATCACACTTTTAATCTCGCTAGCAATATTACGTTTAGATTGGTTTTTTGCTTACTTGTTGTTGGATTTCCTTCTTGCGGATGCTTTCTCACAGGTGGACCCGGAGGGGGACGAGTATGCGGAGGGGGACGAGTAGGCGGAGGGGGACGAGTGTTAGGTGGTCTGTCAGGCATTGGCCACATATGCATAGTTATCGACATCCCAGGTTTGATCACAGTCTCCCATACCTGTGGTAGGATGATCTCGCCTTGGTCTCCCATCAAGTCGTAATGGCCGTCTTCGACATGTGGCCCCAGCAAGTCCACGTGCATAAATGCCTCTTTAATTAAGTCTTCCATACCCTGGTGGAACATTAGTAACATTCTCAGGAAGGGAGATCACAAGACTTACACGCCACTTTGAACATAGGTGAAATGGAAATGCGAACTTTCTCCCAACAGCATCTTTGAATTTGACTGGTTCCAGCTGTGAGATTGTGGAATTTTGGCGTAAAAACTCCTCAAGCTGAGAGATCATATTAAAGCCGGCAGCTACAGTATCTGGATGCGGATGTTCGCGATTTGATTGAGGCTTAATAACTACTTCTAAAGTCTTGGGGTCAGTATTTCCAACTTAGATGCCCATTAGATACTGTCCCAAGCAATGTGGTTTATCTTGGCCTAGTAAGTTTTTGTATTATAGAAACGTACCTTGCGTGACCCCTTTGTTGATATTTTCTTCATCTTTGAAAGCTAAGGAATTAGTAGAGGAGTTTTGAGTCAGGTATTGAAATTGTGCTGGAGCCCAAATGGCATTAGGCTTTTGATCATCAGCACTATTACGAGTTGGTTGAATGGTTTCGTCGGGATCTCTCAAATCAGGTGCCATTTGTCGCTGGACCGGAATCTCTATAGGCGTGGTTGCCATTGGGTCAATGACTTGGTCTTCACGCAGGGCCCGTCCGTTCTGGGTCTCCAGGTTGCTTTCTTCAGCTTTTACCGCAATTGGTGCAGCATGCGGCTCATTAGCTAGAGAGTGACTATGAGGCGGTACTGGCTGCGGTTCAACTGTGTAAGTTGGTGGCGGCGGCGAAACACTTTCCCAAGGTCTATCTTGGTATTTTGCGATATTCTCTGGAGTCGAGGTATGGATACGATCTTGGTATTGGGCAACATGATCTGGAATTGGTCCATGACTACGAGATAACGATGAGCGTTAGATTTTTCAATTGCGTGCCAATCTTATTAATGAATAGCTACACTCACAAATGTGCAGTAGCGAGCAGTATTCCAATATTTGTCAGCTTCAAATGCAACGCCTCTTTCAGCGCCTTTAACTCCTCTTTCCTAAAGAGCGCCCATCCCATTTTTTGCCAACTATTAGAAATACCATCTGTAGAAGATGATCCAGTAAGTTTCTGGCGGTAGTTCTGAGTCTTGGCCAAGAAGTCATCGATAAGTGTAATAGAGGAGAGCACAATATATGCGGCGGCATTGATTGTAGCTCCGCTAACATTTGCATTGGGCTTCATTTGACCGACTTGAAAGAATGTTTGCTGGAGGGCTCCGAGCTCCGCAATCGCCTCCTGATATTCGAGAGAAGCTCCTTGAGTGTCAACCAGAACACGAATTAAACGGTAGCTGAGATTTGCACCAGCAATAAAGTCCCCTACCGAATACCCAAACGACATAGCGCTAGTGAGTGTTTTTTGATAAAGGATAAATTAAAGGTTAATCAATTATTATTTACTATTTAAATCAAAGAGGAAAAGGAGCCTGAAGAATAGGATAACTGCAGCCTAGATATATTATTACAGAGGATAAAACAGGCTGATTACCGGGCTGAGCCGTATGTTGTACCACATACACAGCCTGCTTCCCAAATTGAACACCCGACTAGCCAACTAGTTTATCACAAGTCTGACAATGGCTAGCCTGGTATAACGGTTTTGACATAGTTACGGCTGATGAGTTAATATGGTAAATTGTAAAAGCTTTAAACGTCGTGAATATCAAAACCTATTGAGTACCTAGCGGCGTTCCTGTTCATAATCGGTGCCGAAGCTAGGAGTCTGTTTTGTCAAAGATATAGAGAATACTGTTTAGACTAAAAGCTACTGAGTATGTATAAAGATACTATAATTGAGTTTAGCACGAGCCTTCTATCTAAGGAAATAACCAAGACTAATGATATAAGAAACTGTCAGGACCTTATACAAGGTGTTGGGTGAGGTCACCTGTTCGGGTAAAAGGAAGAGGTTGTAAATCATGGTGCTGAAGTAAGAGAATATGCTTTGTAACACCCCGCATCCTATTCGATAAGGCTCCGACTGGCCTTCGATATAAAGTGAGGGGAAGCAGAGCCTTGAGAAGGGTAGAGATTAGTTTGTATAAGATTTGACTAGTTGTTGAGAATCGATATCTTTGAATACTATATCACTCTGCCTTTGAAACCTTACAAGAACTTAAAAAGCTTTGAGCTAAAAATATTATTATATTAGAATATTTTAAAGAATAGCTATTAATTAATAAGATAAATAAGTTATAATATAACTAGACAAAACCCACCTGCCTTTTTCTACCTTAAAAACCAAAAAACTAGTTTTTATAAGACGAAAAAACAGCCCCGAGCATTATACTCCCTCGCATACTGGGACCGACCTGAACTGTACGGAGTCACGTGTGCCGAAACACACGTGACCCATACAATTCGGGGTTAGTTTATACCAAAAGTTATTCAAAATCAATATCTTATATTGAATAATTAAATCTTAAAATTAATAAAACTTGATTCTATTAGTTAAATGTCATTTAAAATCAATATCTTATACTAAGCGTGTTGGTATAAACTGACCCCGAATTGTATGGGTCACGTGTGCTTCGGCACACGTGATTCCGTACAGTTCAGGTCGGTCCGAGTATGCGGCCGCATCGATCCCTATATCAACACTATCACCTACGTAGACCTTACAATACAACCAACTGATTACCACCGAATACAATAGGCACTTACGTGACAACATCACGTAGTGGTGCCCCGTATTCAAAGCTAATCAATACCATGCGTATGGTGTGAACCGACAAAGCGATTAAACATAACAATAAAGAAAACTTGATTATATTAACCTAGTGTTAGTTAGAACCAATATCTCATATTGAATAATTAAATCTAAAAACAAATAAAACTTGTGATATCCCTAGTCACATCCAGACTTTCTGACCAGTCAGCTTTACATGCTATGCTCTCTATGGCTGTCAATAATCGCAAACCTGAAACGACTCGTCGCTCTCCCATGTCGTCAAAGTAACTTTCCAACCTCATTCCAGCCCGGCTAGTTGAAAGGAAGGTTTGCGTACAAAGGTAAAAGAAAGAAAAAGAAAAACCCCTGCGAGACTTCTCCAGTGACTTGCAACCCACAATAGCTTGTAATAGTGGCTAGTTGTACTGTATGTATATTTCCACAGAAGTACGCTTGCCAGTCAGTCAGTTAGTTTGTGACGTCGTCTTGGAAGTCGGGTATCACTGTCTTTTCTAGTAGTTGATCAGATATATATCTGTATGACGGCATGGAGCTTTTTGCTCGTCTGGCGGTGGTCTGGTCTGGTCTGCGTGTCCAATAGATGGATGGATAGATGGATGGGCAGATGGATGGGCAGATGGTTGAATAGACGAATGGGATGAGGTGAGGTGAGATTTCCAGGTCGTCGAAAACCAAGGTTTTACCCGAGATGTGCAAGCATTGGCAATCTCTCTTGACGTGACCAGGGCCAAAGAAGCCTCTTCCCAAGCTCATCCAAGCTCATCCAAGCTCATCCAAGCCCGTTCAAGCTCACTGCCCAGTGGTTTGGCGGTGTTGGCAGTCCATGACGCATGCTTGTTTCGTTCGTTGGTCCTTGGGTGGTGAAGGTGGCTTGGACAACACTCCTCCTATCATACTGTACGGGACGGAACTGTATATCTGCCACATCACTTGCGACGTTGCCAGTCATGACATATATATCCCTCACTCACTCACTCAGATTGTGCTGTTCACCTTGGAGCAAAGAATCTCATTAGCTGATGGGGCCTCAGGCCTCACCGAGCTAATCAACCAGACCAGACCAGACCAGATACCTGATTAACCCAGGAACACAACTAACAAAGTATTCATCGGCAG
>Ga0247734_1001137_pt1 | contig 20860 bp, 13 predicted proteins | sample UWRJL103311B2_FD_180933 | JGI IMG/M metagenome (GOLD analysis project Ga0247734, IMG submission 180933) | Plant litter microbial communities from Arlington Agricultural Research Station in Wisconsin, United States - UWRJ-L103-311B-2 | ecosystem: Environmental > Terrestrial > Plant litter >... | reverse complement strand
GAACTTGTTGATGTTGTTCCAGCTTAGTTTTTGAGTGAAGAACCTACTCATACCCGCCAGCCTGCAGAGTTGAGGCAGTTGCCCAGAGTAACCAAACGTATCAGGAAGCCAAAATGTTGTACAGCGTTTGCCAAAGTGGCTCTCAAAAAACCGTTGTCCGTATAGAAATTGACGGACTAGAGATTCTCCACTGGGCATATTTGTGTCATGCTCCACCCAACTTCCGCCAATGGGCTGGAATTTCCCCTCTTTGACTTTAGTCTTGACACGATCATAAAGCGTCGGGTAATAATCTTGGAGCCACTTATATTGTGCGGCTTGGGACGCAGTAAACCTATGCTCTGGGTACCTATCCATGAGATCGCACTGATTTGACCACGACCTGGCAACTTTTCGTTTGGTCTCATCCCATGGCCATAACCAACAAGTATCTATGCTGTTAGCAGTGTCTAAACTAGGATAAGTCATGGTTTACCACTGTGTCATTTTATTAGTGGTTGTCTGTCAGAGAGTAGGAATCGTACACAAGTAGTTCCGTCTGGAACCGGCAGTAGAAGAAACATAGAACGTGCTTACATATGACAGTGCCCTATTCCAAACACTATTGGAGAAGACTCAGTTGTGTAAACCCCAGAACTATTGAACTTGTCACCCAAAAATCCGGCTGCAATTTTACGACACTTATCAATCGAGTCTTGTCTCCCGGGTTTGAACTCGTCCATAATTGAATTTGCAGTTTGAAGAGCTTGATGAGACTCCCAAGAATCTATGGAAAGCCCGTTGGCAGCATCTAATATATTTTAATAAATGTAAGGAGTGAAATTGGAAGATACTAACCCGAAATCATTTTGAAATCAATGAGCAGGGCACGAGCTTCTAAATTCACAGCAACAATATCTGCTTTCTCGAGAAGAAAATAGGTGTCGGGGCTTGGTGGTTGATTGTCATCATTCCCAGATGCATTACCCATAATCTTATTACAAGCCATTTCGATGTAAAAAACGTGTTCTTTTCCATCTCTCCAGTCCTGTGGCAATATCCATTCCGTGCGTTGGTCTCTTCCACCCCCAGTCAAACCTTGCAGGGGGATCTTCATATTGCAAATGTCAGCATATTTCTATACTAGATTTGAAGCTACGCAAATATGTTGAGAAAGAGAGAAAGAAGATAATGCAAATAAGTCATACCCCTTCTTCCGACCAGATCAAACCCTCATTCCGAGCATCCCATTGGAATTCGAGATGTTCTTTTGCCAGTAACTCTTTAGGAAACTTTACATGGATCCGAAACCAATGTGTTGACCAACTCGGACCAAAAGTGTTGCCTGTCGCAGTTGGCTTGAAGAGATCTGCATTGGCAGTGGCTTCTTTGAAAGTAGGACGAGCAAGATTAGGTACACTATTAACATAGAGCTTCACATAATCTCCGCTAGCGAACCTAGCTTCATCGAGCATACTGCATAGGTGTAAGTCACTTGTTTTTGTAAAGGTAGAGAGGCTTGCCATAGAAGATTCTGGGATTCATATTGGCCAATCGAGGCAAAGTTTAGAAGTCTGGAACGCTGAATGTGAGGGATTGGCTTTCCTATGGGACCAGCAGCACGTTTGGGATATGCATCATTAATATCATTATTGCCTTTGCTCCAGCTGGAAGCCATGATAATCCTGTGTCACTATGAACTCATATATCCGAAAGGATATCTAACACATATTGCAGTACAACGATGAAAACGTCAAGTGGGGTAATGCAAGCTCCACTCCAAGACCACGTGGGGACGTGTACCCCTTGCTAAGCGACCCCACTGGCTGTAAGAGGCAGAAACAAAACATTGCGAATTGAAAGCGTATGGCATACTGTTATTAGAAAAGTCGTAGGTTTTGGATATATTCAACCTTGAACTTGGAATGTGTAATTAGATTGTATTTCATGGATTGTTACGATTATTAAACTGAAGCACCTCGGACCATCTTTATCTTATATCACGTGACATTAAGCACCGTTAGAAAACGGACTGAAAACAGGCATATTCTGATAATCCAATATCCAGAATCAAACCAGAACCTATTCACTCTCGGAATAACACATTATCCTACGGCTTTTAGTATTACTTTTTAAATACCTCACAGAGATTAGCACTATACCATATCTCCCGGAAACATTATTTTAAGACAACTTATTTAAAGATGAATACCCCTTCACACATCGTTGCTCCCATAGCAAAGAGTCACACCCACACAGTCATATTTCTCCATGGTAAAGGTAGTGACGCAACCGAGTTTGCAAAAGAATTTTTTGAGAGCCAAGCATCAGACAATCGCACCTTCACCGAGATCTTCCCATCATTCAAGTGGGTCTTCCCTCAGTCAAAAATACGAATGTCGACCCGGTTTGACTCAGAGGAATCACAATGGTTCGATATCTGGGCAGTAGAGAATCCATTGGAGAAAGAGGAGACACAAAAGATTCGGTTGTTGGAAAGTATTGAGGATATTCTCGACGTTATTCGTCACGAAATGTCGATTGTCTCTCCTGAGAGACTATTTATTGCGGGAATTAGTCAAGGGTGTGCAGTAGCAATCTATGCCTTACTCTGTGGCAATATAAAGCTGGGTGGATTTATAGGTCTATCGAGCTGGTTGCCGTTCCCACAGATCATCCAGAATATAAGTCATGATGTGACTTGTGTCCAGAGCATGAGCACAGTACTAAAGCATTCAGGACCTGGATTACAACCGCTTAACCGTCTTTCTGGTACTAAAATCATCAGCCAGTCATCAGTCCACGATACACCTATATTGCTTACTCACTGCAAGGACGATCAAGTTGTCCCAATTGCCAATGGACGGGAGCTACGTGATGCATTAGCTGCGATTCCTAGCGGATCTGTGATCACTTGGAAGGAGTATGAAGATGGCGGCCACTGGATTAACGAACCTAGGGGTGTGGACGACATTGTCCACTTTATCCAAGGGGTGATGATGACCGATAAAGATGATGTGCAGAACTCTGTTGAATAGGCTATTCTGGTGTCTAGAAACTCGTCATATCGAGATCGCAGGGAAGAATATATACAGTTGGTTGGTCAGGTAGCTTAGACCTAGATAGCGTTCTACAATACAAAGAAGGCATTGGTCTCAAATGAGCACATACTGGTGAAAGCGCTCGTATTGTCACAGCATGAAATAGTACAATAATTGGCGAACAAAGCGTTCATACATAACTTGGCAGTGACCCAACACGATAGTTAGGATGTTTCCATAATGGCTACTTGCACTAAAATAATAACTCCCCCAAGCACTGAACGCCTTCCCACCAAGTCATCTCACCTTTGTCCCATTATATCCAATCGCTAGTGATAGCACGGATTTATGCATAGAGCTTCTTCTCATAACTCTCCATGTTCACACCTCCCTCAAGCTGGGCACTAGCAGTTCGCAACTCGAATCGAGTGTCGCCACTTTCGACGGACTGGTGCAACTCGAGGAGACTCTTGCGCCCACAGTCTTGAAGAGAATGTTTCAGTCCAGCTGCAAGGTATGGTACGAACTTCGTAACCGAACTTCGGAAATTGTCAGTAGGTATCTAGAAAACGGTGTTGAAACTTACCCTCTATGAGCGACCGAACCTGCAACACCCTGAGCAACCAAGACGCTATCACCTTCAGAGAAATAACGAGCAGTTCCAGCGTTACTCTTTTGACTGTCTTTGGCACCGGCGCCAGCCTTCTTATCTTGCATAGCATCTATGCTCCCCATACCACGATATGCCTTGACAAGCTTTCCTTCGCGACTTAGGAAGGATGTCCCTGGGGACTCAGTGGTACCAGCGAGGAGGCCGCCCATCATGATTGTAGTAGCACCGAGTGCGAGACCTTTGACAATATGACCAACATTTTGGATGCCTCCATCAGCCATACATGGAACGCCAAACTTGGCTGCAAATGAGCTGACATTGTAGACAGCAGCAGCTTGGGGACGGCCGACAGCCATAACTTCTTGCGTAATGCAAGCACTGCCACTTCCCATTCCGATACGAAGTCCATCAACACCGGCTGCTATTAAAGAAGCTGCTTGCTCGCGAGTTACGACGTTTCCGCCAATAACATCTAGTTCAGGGTACTCTTCCTTGATAAACTTGATCATCTCGATCTGGTACATGCTATTGCCCTGACTACTATCCAAGATCACAACATCCAAACCGGCTTCGACCAATTTTTGCAGACGAATTTTGTCTTCTGGGCGTGTGCCAATGGCAGCGCCACAAATTAATTGCTTGGAATCTGGAAGTTTGGAAGCAAGTGGGAAATGCATGTTCTTGGTCAAATCGGATCGTGAAATCATAGAAACAAGATTTCCGTTTTCATCAACAATAGGGAGCTTTCCCTTCTTTGATTTGGCCAAGATTCCATTTGCCTCCAACAGGGTGATACCCACCGGAGCAGTGATCAAGTCTGTGGCCGTGACCATAACAGAGGAAACTGGACTTTGATCATCGTCCTCGAACTGTATATCACGATTCGTAACGATGCCTACTAGCTTGGAGTTCATGGTCCCGTTTTCTGCGCAAATTGGTGTTAGTGATAGCTCCGAAGATTCTGACTTTGAACAGATTTTGGGTATCCACTTTGTTCATAAAGAGCATAAATATTTCCCCACGACCTTGCGGTCAATACGGATGAACGAAAGTTATATGTTTTAATTTTGATAATCATGAAAGTGTTGAATTGCAATGAATGAAGTGGCAGCGTACCTGTGACAGGGAAACCACCGAATCCCCATTTCTCTTTTAATGCTTTAACCTCTCCAACAGTGGTGTGACGAGTGATAACGACGGGGTCGACAATGAAGCCGTTTTCATACCTCTTCACCTTGCGAACCATCTCAGCCTGAGCATCAGCAGAGCAGTTGTGGTGAATGACACCCAGACCACCTTGAAGTGCGATGTGGATGGCCATATCATGCTCAGTGACTGTGTCCATTGGAGATGAGACGAAAGGGGTCTTGAGTGTAATTCGTTTGGTGATTGGAGAGTCGAGACTCACGTCGGATGCAGCAAAGCCTATGTAACCTGGTAGGATGAGGAAATCATTGTAGGTGAGTCCGCCATGCTTCTTGGAATCGAGCAGGTCTTGGACAGCTAGCCCATCGCGCTCCTCATACTGCTTCAGAACCTCCAGGGCTTTCGCAGAATCCAAGGTCTTGCCAAAGAAAGTGGATGGGGCGGGAGCTGGTGTGCTTGTGCCGTTTGTGTGAGGCATCGTGACAAAGAGAATATTGATAGCAAGACAATAAAGATACTCCAAGGGAGATTAGATGAAGGTACGTATTGAAAGGTACCGAGCTCTTTGCAGTGCGAGGATTGACGGTTGACTTGACTTGCTGCTAAGTGCAGTGAATTGTACAGTACAGTCAACGGGTAGAAGTTGAACTTCTCCAAAAGAAGAAAAAGAAGGATTTCTCAGAATAAATTTTCGAAGTTGTGGACCCGCGGGGTCTCGCCAAGGCAGCGCTAGGTGGATTGTTAATCCGCTCCGCTCTGCCTGTGGTTGCTCAGCGCATTTCGTGAATGGAACAGCACTATTGCAGGGGCCTTGGATACATAGAGACGCGGTGGGATACCTAGCTACATTAAAATAGATTTGAGTTTGCTCAAATTAAAGATAACCAGCTTGGTATCGTCGCAATTCTGAGGAGCGCAATATACAATTGAGAATAATTATGGGTGATGGACGTGATGGACGCTCGTCACGAGTTGACTGCCGGCTGGCTGGCTTGGCTTTGTTGACATTCGACCCCGACCTTGGCCGCGAAGTAAACACACAGACGAGAAAACCTCAACCTCTCCCTTAGACCCCCGCAGCAGCAGCAGCCAACCTCTTAAGAGTCGGAGCAATTTCCCATACCTACTACGCTTACAGGCTATACTTCCTGGCTCATCATCCTCGTTATCATAATAATAATTCTTCATCCACCCTAAGCATCTTTGCGCTGTGCGCCTAATACTCTCTCAAGAAGGAGTATTTTTAAACAGGCCGCGTATTTCTCCTCGAAAGACACTACCTCCCCCATTCGCGCGGCCCAGTAGGCGGCCCATTGGGCGTATGGGCACAACGCAGAATATCCTCACATTCAGCGACACTCAAAAGACTTCTCATAAGGCGTCGTTATGTCTTACCGCCATCCCCTCCGCCAAACACAAACAGCGGATCATCTGCCTACGAAGAGGCAGCCCTCGAACGCTTCAACTGTTTCCACGAACTACTCAGCGTCCTCTGGGCACTTCGATTTGAGTCGCACAAGCACCCTATCTTCAGCAGCTTCCAGCGGGTACAGCCATAAACGCGGGTTGAGTGAGGCTACAGGAATGTCTCCTTCGGCCATAGACAATCTTAGTGGACGTGGAAGCCATGAATCAAGCCCAGATAGTACATACAAAAGCATGCGACAATCGCTTCGGCCCCTACCACAACCGCCAAATTCATCTCCTCCTGTAAAAGAGAGAAATCGATACGAACATACCAGAGGAAAAAGCATGGCGGACATAGGAAAGTTCTCATACAGAGAGGAAAACTCACCATCACCTACCCCGAATCCAGCGCCACGTACCAGTGCAGTCCGGCCCAACTCAATGATGTTGACACGTGCAGATTCTATACTACAAGCACCAGGAAGACTTGGTCGCAGCGAGACTATGCCACATCACCATAGCTCGTTTGCTGCGCCTGATCTACAGAGCCTCCAGAAGTCATCTACCAGCCAGCTACGCAATCTTTCCAAGTTTGCTGAAGCTGGCTCGGGAGAGGAATTTAGCATTACAACCCCATCACAGGAGGTTGTCGGTCTCCATGGGCGAAGAAAACTCCAGAGAAGCGACACGGTAAAACCTGGTGGAAATGCGGTTGCGACGAATAAAAGCAACGGATATGGGTGGGAAGGCCGAAACTGGATGGACAAGCAAAGACAGTTTCTACAAGCTTATGAGTACCTATGCCACATTGGTGAGGCTAAAGAGTGGATTGAGGATATTCTTCAGAGACCCATTCCGCCAATTGTCCAGTTAGAGGAAGCTTTACGCGATGGAGTAACTCTGGCCGAGATTGTCGACTCATTGTGTCCTGAGCGGCGCATCCGAATTTTTCGTCACCCAAAGCTCCAATTTCGGCACTCCGATAACATTGCAGCATTCTTCCGATTCCTAGCCGAAGTCGAGCTTCCCGACCTTTTCCGATTTGAGCTCATCGATTTGTATGAAAAGAAGAACATTCCCAAAGTTATCTACTGTATACATGCTCTAAGTTGGTTATTGTTCCGAAAGGGTATCATTGATTTCCGGATTGGTAATCTTGTAGGAAAGCTGGAATTCGAACACCATGAATTGGAAGCAATGCAGAAAGGACTCGACAAGGCAGGTGTCAGTATGCCGAGTTTTGGAAATATGGGAAAGGATTTTGGAGTGGAGCCGACTCCAGAGCCTGAGCCAGTAGAAACTGAAGAGGATCGAATTGATCGAGAATTAGGAGAGAATGAGATGGCTATATTAGACCTGCAGGCACAAATGCGAGGCGCCGTTGTAAGAATACGCCTAGGAGATACCATGCAACGATTATGGGACTCGGAAGAACTTTTGATCGATTTGCAATCTAGAATCCGCGGAGACTTCTCAAGACAAATCATTGAGTATCGGATGAACATGAGGAGATTCGCTGTGAATCTACAAAGTGGAGTTCGAGGCTATTTAGTACGACAACGCCAATTCGACCAAGAATCATTCTGGAAGAGTAGGGAGGGAGATGTTTTGAAATTGCAGTGCTTGATTAGGGCGAAAAAAGCTCGTGATGAGGTACGCATAATGAGAACTCAGTTGCAAAACCAAAACCCAGCAGTCGAAGAATTCCAAGCATCCATCAAAGGCTATCTTGTTCGAAAGAGGCTGGCTGCACAACAGCAGGAGACCAAATCAATGTCCGGCCCAGTAAAGAGTTTGCAAGCCGCCATTCGTGGCATGCTGCTCCGAAACAGTGTTGCTGACGACCTTGATTTTCTTCACCATGAAGAAATCTCAATCAGTGCGGTACAGGCTATGACAAGGGCCATGCTAATCAGAAACCAGGTTTCTCGGACCAGAGAAGCACTTCGAGAGTCGACTCCTCTTTGGGAACAGCTCCAGTCTATTGCGAGGGGAAAACTCGTCCGCGATGAATTATCATCAAGAAAACAAGAACTGAGATCATATTCTCTCAATTTTGCTACGATCCAAGCATATCTTCGTGCCGCTGCTGTCAGGAGTTCGATAGAAACAACATTATCATCTTTACAAGACCAGGAGCCATCTGTCCTAGAGGTTCAGAGCATGGTGAGGGGAATGCTTCTTCGGAGGAGAGTCGCAGAGGACCACAAGACACTTATTCAACAGACCGGGAAAATCTCGAAGCTTCAGGCTCTAGGCCGGGCCGCCTTACTTCGCCAACGAACTGGGGCTCTTTTAGAAGATCTCCAATCTCATATGGCAGAAATCATTCAACTGCAGGCACTATCTCGGGCTGTTCTTCTACGCAATGATATTGGACGGGTTCTTAGCGAGCTGGAGGATGCAGAGGAGTCGACTATTGAAGTTCAAGCTGCCGCGAAGGCGTTCCTCGTTCGCGCCAAGTTCGTTGAAAAACAGCGTTTCTTTAAAGAAAATATGGAGAAGGTTGTGAAACTACAAAGTTTCGTTCGTGGAAAGCTTCAGGGTGAGGCATACAAGAGCCTGACTACTGGAAAGAACCCTCCTGTCAATACCGTGAAAAACTTCGTTCATTTGTTGAACGACAGTGATTTCGACTTTAATGAGGAAATCGAATTCGAAAGATTGAGAAAGACGGTGGTACAACAAGTTCGCCAGAACGAAACGGCGGAACAGTATATCTCTCAACTAGATATCAAGATTGCACTGCTAGTACAAAATAAAATTACTTTGGATCAAGTAGTAAAGCACCAAAGAAATTTCGGAGGCCATTCCGGAAACCTTCTCGTCAACACATCTATGGCATCAGGAAACCAATTCGATCTCAAAGCTCTGAACCAAAACTCAAGGAAAAAACTCGAATCTTATCAGCAGCTCTTTTTCACTCTTCAAACACAGCCTCAGTACTTGGCACGATTGTTTAAGAGAATGCGTGAGCAAGGTATTCCTGATAAGGAAGCTAAACGTATAGAAATTCTTATCATGGGCCTTTTCGGTTATGCTCAGAAGCGAAGAGAGGAATACTACCTTCTAAAATTGATGGCCCGGTCGGTGAAGGAGGAGATAGACAGTGTAGCTTCCATTCAAGATTATCTACGTGGAAATTTCTTCTGGACGAAGCTTCTCGCCAACTATACAAGATCGCCTCGTGATCGGAAATATTTGCGAGAGCTTTTAGGACCTTTGATTACTTCCAACATCATCGAAGATCCCGCGTTAGACCTTGAGAGCGATCCAGCTCAGATCTATCTTTCAGCCATTAATAATGAAGAGCTCCGCACAGGGCGACCCAGTCAGCGACCTACGAACATCCCTAGGGAAATTGCCATTAAGGATCCAGAGACCAGAGATATGTTCATCGACCACCTTCGTGACCTTCGCGAGATTTCAGACCAGTTTTTGCTTGCCCTGCAAGCATTATTGCATAGATTACCTTACGGAATCCGCTTTATTTGTCAACAAACTTTCGAGGCCTTGTGCGACCACTTCCCGAGAGAACCGCAAAAACATTTACTCCAAATTGCAGGCAATTGGCTTTGGAAGTTCTATTTGCAGCCTGCCCTGACTGCCCCAGAGTCGATGGGAGTTGTTGAGAAACAGCTAACTCCACTGCAGAAACGAAATCTCAGTGAAGTATCCAAAGTCTTAAGCCAAGTTGCATCTGGAAAACTTTTTGGAGGGGATAATATATACCTACAACCTCTCAACACATATGTGGGTGATGCCATTGAGCGAATGGCGCTAATTTTCACCAACATCATCTCGGTACCTGACGCGGAAAGTACTTTTGACATCGACGAATTCAATGACTTATATGCGCGAACAAAGCCAACACTGTACATAAAGATGGCTGATATATTCTCTATTCACAACCTCATTGCAGCAGATTTACCAAATATCTGTCCCAATCGAGACGACATGCTGCGAGAGATTGTGCAGGAGCTGGGAAGCTCGAAGAATAATGAGGCGGAAATGTCTGGCGTCACATCTACCGAGATCCAGATGACACTGAATCCCAAGCTTCATGATATCGAGGATCCTGAAGCAGAAGTCAAGGCGCTCTTCATGGAGACTAAGCGGTGCATCTTATACATTATTCGAGTTCAGTCTGGGCCAAATCTTATGGATATCTTGGTCCGCCCGATCACCAGAGAGGATGACCACAAGTGGCATACGCTCCTTCGTGAAGAGTTTGCAGATGGAAGTAAGACTCGTGGAGCGTATTCAGACGTGAATACTATGGTCGATATCAAGAACATGTCGTACAAGGAACTCAAGAGAACAGCGCTCGAAAATATCATGCGATTAGAACAATTTGGAAGAATCTCGCGCCACAATTTTTATCAGGACATTCTGAATGCAATTGCCTTGGATATTCGTACTAAGAGCCGAAGACGCGTTCAGAGACAACGAGAGCTCGAAGGAGTACGACTGACTCTTGGAAACTTGAACGAAAAGGCAGAATGGCTTGAGTCACAACGTAAGAGTTATGATGATTACATCGAGCAAGCCATGATGACACTGCAAAAGAAGGGGTAAGATTTCCATCACCTGATTGAACCCATGAAACAGATTACTAATTCTGGAATAGGAAAAAACGATTCCTTATGCCATTCACAAAACAGTATAACCACGAACGGGAACTTGAACGGTCAGGTCGGAAACCAAAATTTGGCTCTTTCAAGTACTCAGTACGTGCCCTTTCGGACAAAGGCGTCCTGGTGTCATGGAAGGGGCTTCAAGACCGAGAATGGGATAAAACAAACCTCACCATATCCTGTGATGAGGTTGGTGTATTCCATATCGAGGGAAGTAGAGGTAGTATCCAGATCCCGGGAGCAATGGCACAGGTACCAATGGACTCCCTTCTTGCGGCACAATTTGCGAATCATCAATATATGGATTTATTCGAAGGCGGTATGCGGCTGAATGTAAATCTGTTTCTGCATTTGTTGTACAAGAAGTTCTACCGAACAGAGTGATGAATGTGTTAGGGAGCAGATTATGAGAAGCAATAGGAACGGGGGTTAGCAGAGGCGTTTTGTGCATGGGTTTGGCGTTGCATCACGCTGGATATAAGATGGTGGGAGGCATTATGTTAAAGCATAACACTATAGTGTACATATCTTTCGATTCGAGTTTGAGACTAGGGATGGGCATGGTATGGACGGGAAGATATTATCATGAATCAGACGTTTTGCAATACTCCATAAATCTATCACCAGACAATGAGACTAAGTGATAGCCCCTGCAAGCTGCCGCCGAATTACGAGCAGATTCCTCTCGCTTGGGAACATACTGATTTCAGAAGGGTTAGAGCAGAACGTTCTTTCCTTTAGTCAATGTTGCAGGAAGCCCAGGGATTTCGATATTATATTTTTATCCGAGGTTTTGTGCAACCAAGATAAAAGAGGAAACAACGAACCAAATTTTCGTTAGGACTCCTTCCTCAAGAGCATCTCCGTGTATGTGATCAAATTTCTTACCACATATTTTGGATTTACCTCTTCTTGCACAACGAAGACCAACTCTCAAGCATAAAGAAATTTCAAACTGTGCTTACCAATTATCTCTCAACTTATGGTCACTATGCGCACCACGCTTCTCCTAGTCACAAGTCTGGTGGAAGTTCTTCGGCCCACCCCTTTACCTCATATTTTTGCCCACCGCAACAGAGCCAATACTTTGCCGTTCCCAGAAACGACAGCCATATCGACTATTGATGCAAATGTTCTCCTAAAAGAGCCAAAGTGTCGTGTTCTCTCCTCGGTTCTAGCGGAGTGTGGGACTCGTACTCCCGGTTTCGCCACTATGCACTCTACAAAACAGGCACAGTGTCTATGCTATGATGAATTCAACACCTGGGTGCCATCCTTGTTTGATGATGCCGCTAAGACATGTGCTGATCACGCTTCAAAAGTCGCACCTAACGGTGTCTATAATCCTTTGCATCAAATTGAGAGCTTTTGTGTTGAAGTTGGAAATGTGCAGGTGCCTACGACTGCGGTTCCAACTGGTACCTCAACTGGTAGGGGGTTATCCTGGTGCAACTCCGTATACAAGTACGCAAAAATCTGCTCGGAAAAAACTCCTGGATTTATGGATCTGCACAAGACGGTACAGGCCACATGTCTTTGTTACACCACTGTCAGCGCCACAGCTTTCTGGCTCCCTCACCAGTTCGATGATGCGGCTGGAAGCTGCGCACTTGCCGCATTCAATGCCCAAAAAACAGAAATTTACGAAGCGATAACCAGTTTGAACACCTTTTGTACTAGCATTGGAGATCGCTTAAGTTCACTTTCAATACTCTCTGTTTCTCTAGTAGCTGCGTCGACAACCTCAACGTCACCTAGTCTACCAACTTCTGCGTTCGTGACGCTCATTTCCTCGACTGATATGGCATTGAACTCTTCAAGAGTCAAAGGAGAAGTTACCTCTACGGTGACGCTTCCCACCAAATCCTCTATAATCCCACCACCAAGTTCCTCGGCCATCTCAACGACGCAAGGTTCAAGTACCAGTGCACTCACAATATATCCAGTCCCAGGTATCCCTCTCCCAAAAACTGAAGTCCCACCAAACCCTGGAATGAGTCAATCAGAAGGAATGGCTTTAGATACTAAAAAGGTTATAGTCATTGGGGCTGTATGTGCGTTCTTGGTGCTTTTTTTTATAAGTGCGTGGACACTGGCCTCGGCGCTGGTGAAGAATTACCGTAGTTTGGCATAATTGAGAGGATATAATTATATAATGGGGATTAGAAGCGGATGGTATATATTTAGACTGACGTTAGGCATTCTGGAAATGAGGTTAAAGGATAATTGAGGTTCTTCCTTCCTAGATGCTGGTGTTTCTCTCAACGTCTCCTTATGGTGTAACTACTCTGTGGAAGTATGATATCGAGAATTCGGTAGCTACAATACTTTATTAATGAGTTTTCTTACCTCATAACTCTATTTCACTCATTTAGGGGTCTAATCTAGATGTAATGGGGAGCAGAGGCTATCTCGATTTCTATTAGACTGTAATATCCAATAGTAAACCAAAATGACGGTTTAGAAAATTCAGAATTAAAATCGAAGCCCCCTGAATTTACCATTTTCCCTCTAAAATAGTGATTAATCATAGTGTCTTTTTGTCTCCGTCCCAAATAGTTTACATCGACCGGTATCAACGCGGCCGGTCGATAACGTGAAAAAAAAGCCCCCCTGAATTTCTCGCTTATACGAGACCCACATTTCTCCCTGACATTGGGGAAGTGAGTTACACAAGTATTTCTTCGCACTCCAACGCCAGGGGTAGCACAAGGAGGCTGCTGTTTTATGAGGAAAAAAGATAACTTGTTATGCTATGAACAGATTAGCTGAAAAAGATGCATTGTAAGTGCGAGTGGTATTTTTTATTTAATTACCTGGCTTTCTCCCTGGTCGGTTGCGCTGTTGCGTAGCCGAAGCGTCAGATCTTTGATAAACCCCAGTTCTGGGGTTGTGTGCTGGCCATATGTTCATCGCTATTGTTTAGTGTCATGAGTATTAAACTGTTGCTCTGCAGTTCATAGCAGTTTGTTGAGGGCCGTGGCACTATGGTGAGACTTTTTTTGCTTGACGGCTTTGAAATAAATACTTTCGGAAATAGCTGTCCAGAGCATACTTGATTTTAATTAAGGGATCATACTAGTGAAGAATAGTATCCAGTTCGCAATGTACAGTGTGTGTTAATTGATGTGCAATTAGATCTATGCAGTTCAGATAGGTACATTAATGCAACCAAGAGGACCCAGACCAATGAAAATCTACATCCAATCCAATCAATACCAATTCTCAATCATGCTTCACGTAGTTCATATCTCATTCTTAAATACAACTACACAGATGAGACACTTATGCGCCGTTACCGTTGTAAAGAAGGCCTGAGTTGGTGCTCTTGGCATCGGTGATCTTTCCTTGGGTGGCCAAAGCCTTGATGCGAGCCTGGACAGCAGCTGGGGTAGTAATACCCTCAAGAGCAATCAAGTAAGCGGCAACACCAGCAACGTGTGGGGTGGCCATGGAGGTTCCGGAGATGGTGTTAGTGGCAGAGTTGCTGCTTCCGATCCATGAGCTGAGAACACCGACACCTGGAGCGAAGACATCAATGATGGAGCCGAAGTTAGAGAAGCTGGCACGGGCATCATTGCTACCGGAGGCGGCAACAGTGATAGCAAGTGTCTCAGAAGCTGGGGAGGAGTTGCTAGCATCTGCGTTGTCGTTTCCGGCAGCGACGACAACAGTGACACCAGCGGCGATGGTAGAGCGGACAGCGGAGTTTACGGCCGAGGAAACACCTCCACCGAGAGACATAGAGAGAACAGAATTGGCGGCCTTGTTGGTAGCAACCCATTGGATACCAGAGATGACACCTGAGTTGCTTCCAGATCCAGAAGCATTGAGAACCTTAACGGCGACGAGGTTGACAGCTTTAGAGACACCATATGTAGAACCTCCAATGGTACCAGCGCAGTGAGTTCCATGTCCGTTACCATCAGTGTTCTAGATATAGTAGGTTAGTCACATGATGGCGAATAGCCTAAATGGGTTGCAAGCTTACAGATGAATCGACGAAGTTAGCACCCCACTTCGCACGGCCGCCGAATTGGGTGTGGCTAATTAGAATACCAGTATCAACAACGAAAACTGTGACACCTGAACCTCCAGTAGTATCATAGATATAAGGTGAGGTAACCAAGTTCTTGTGGGAGATGCGCCCAAGACCCCATGGTGCTCCAGTCTGGGAAGTAAGAGCCTTCTTGCTGGTCTCCTCCTTAATGTAGGTGGCGTGTACAATGCCATCTAGCTCAATGTAGGCAACCTAGTCGATCAATCAACATTTGAGATCCTTAATTGAGAACAGTACTTACTTCAGGGGTTGCGGCAATCTCAGCAATAGTAGCCTCATCAGCAGTAACTGCGTAACCCTTGAATTCACCGATTTCATAGGTGGCAGCAATTGCACCCTCAGTGAAATCACGCTTGCGCTTTGAAAGCAGACTCTCAACGGTTGACATGTGGGTAGAGATGGTCTCGGCAGCAACATCCTTCTCGTACACAACGATGTACTTGTTGGGGACAACCTCAGTGGCGTCTGGGTTGCGGATCTTCAGTTGGTGAGCACTTGGTGCTGGTGCTCCGAAGACAACGGGAAGGGCAAGAGCTGCCACTCCAGCGATACGTGCGAGGTAAGAGACCATGATTGCGGTTACCGGTGAGAGTTGTGAGTTAAACTTGAGATCTCAAAGAGTGAACTAGGAGATAATTGAGAAGAGAAGGATGAGCGGTAAAGAACTATGTGGAGAGCGGTTTCGAGGACGTATTTATATTCTACTCCAGACGAAACCATTCCAGCTTCCTGATCATCTCCTTCTAGAGCCTGGACTCAGAATTCATTGATGGCGAACCTCATTGGCTCAAGCTTTGAGCGTATAAAGTGTCAAATAGCTAGGATACATTGAGTGGTACTCCCTCCCCTGGATATGCATAATGCTAGAGTTCGTAAGACACCTTCTCGAATGGTGATCCTTTGCTGATCATCTAGTGATTCTCCCTTGTAAAGATCGGGAAGCTCGCTAAGAAAGGGTGGTGTAAACAAGTGTAAAAATGCTGGAGAGACGAGTAGGAGCGGCTTGGCACGTTCGCCTTCTCAGGGGGAGGATTGTGAATCATAATATGCCGAAGCTTGCTATCTGATATTATGTACTATTTAGGGCTTAGTCGCATCGCCATCGAACGCACGGGTTAGATGGTGGATGGTGTTCTGCCGATCTCTGATGGAAGTGCCGCGTGCTGTGGTTTGCTTTTACTAATAAATAAAAGGTACTGTACAAAGATATAAAAGTACAAAAGTATTGTACCATAGTCCTAAACTGTACGAAGTATAGTTTGACTCGTAGTAACTCAAGGAAGACAACCGATAACACTCAAAGACGACTCTATACACCATCCCTAGTTGCATACACATATACGGATCCTGCCCGACAACCAAGAGAGAATTTGAGAAGTATAGGATCGGATGAGGAAAGTGCTAAGGCGTGAGCCACTTGAGATACACCTTTGGGAGGGTGAATACCTGCGAGTCTCAGCGCAAGTCTCGAATGATAGTCAGGTTCCAATCCGACATTCGAAGCGAATGCACACCATCGACGTATCCACCGTTGTAGCACAGTAGTGTCCTACAGCAAAGCACTGCCTGCTGTGTTGTGCTCTGTGGGACATCTCCTACCGGAAGTGGACAGCATAGTTAAGTCAAGTATGGTACAGACAGGATGGGCAATATCTCAGATAGCATCATCGCATCCTAGTCGACCCTACAGCAAGTCCCAAGACCCCACCAATACATATCATATCAACCTGCCCCATTCGTCTGCTCCCGAAGCCAGATTGACGAGCGAAGCGCGGGGGAGGTGAGGCCCGTGAAGTCCACGAAGCCTATGAAGCCTCTCATAAATCACAGTGCCGCAGATGCAACGGGAAATGCTTGTTGCGCCCAGGGGGGTTAGGGCTTCTTCAGAGGGCTGAAACGCAGTATCCTGCCATTCATTTCGCTGACTATCCAGTCACATAATGGCCTTCTCCCGTCCTACAACAGTGTCCCGAGGACTCCACTAGCCTTCTGGATAGGAGGGCTAATGATGTAAGTATTCGCTACTTGAGTAGTGTATATTGATGAGCGAGTGGGTGAGTTGAGTTTCTGCCTCAGCTGACTTTCATATGATTTATTTACTGTACTTTAATACTGACTTTAACTTACTTACCTACTTACACACTACCTACTCATGCACTTACTTAATTGCCGTACGTACTGCAGTGTGTTAGAGCGCAGATGGGCCACCACAATCTTTACTTAGATTACATCCCCCCATCCAAGGCTTCAGATCGGTATCGGACAGTTTCTTATCTACAGTACAGTACAGTAGTAGCAGCAGCAGCAAGTCAAGCATTTAGTCCTTGATTAATTGCCCTTGGCAATATGCTGGTGGTGGCCAACGCAACCCCTGAGCTGAATCCCTGCTTCGGATCCCCGTTGCCCCATCCTACTGTACTCGACTGTATTTCCTCAGCTTACCGCCTATTTCCGGTAGTAAGTACTTGTACTGTACTGTACTGTAGTTGTACGGGAGCAGATATGCTTGACACTAAGTCCCAAATGGTCTAAACATCGCCAAGCCACTCACGACTGTCTAGAAATTAAACCGAGTAGCTGTCCTGTGCTTACACAACTCCATACTCCATACTCCATACTTTATACGCGATTATTGTTATAATAAGTACCACCACCAAGAAAATACGCTCCAACCACTGTTAAGGCTTCAGGCTTCAGGCTTCTGCCATGCCCGTGGTCCCCTCCCCGGAGATGTGAGGTGCATTAGCCGCCGGCAGGTAGCTATGGTAGCATTGTGCGGGATAAGTACCGTGAGCAAGTAATACTCCGTAAGTAAATCTACTTTGGGTGTGGTTAAGGTGACTAGCTTCCTACTTGCTTCCCTATCTATTTCCTTACTTGCTACTTCTTACTTACTACTGGACCGGTGCTGTAGGTTTATATCAGCGCTTGTCGAGCTACTTTGCGAGCGGTTCCCGTTGCCAAGTCATCGCGGAGAGGAGCAATGGGCGGAGGAAAGGGGTATTCATTGAGTCTATTACTCATCACCCATCACTCATCACTCATTCCTCATTCCTCATTTACACATTACAGCAAGGGTCCGGTGTGCTCCTTATCTATCTACTCTAGGACAACACAATATGGGAATAGAGTAAAATACAACACAATACTCCGTACAGTATATTGAAAGGGGATACAATGCAATTTCTTACAATACAACAATACAATTACTTATGGTACAATGGCACTGCCTTGGCATGGTAAATACCGGACCCTTTCTTAACGTGTTACCAATCGAGATTGTGGCAATATAAGTTAATCAACAACTATGCACGTGTCACCACTCTAGATGTGAACCGGGCTAGGATGCCAGAAATTAGGCCACCGGTGCGAGACGTGGATGAATTGGAAGTGAAGCTTGTCGAAAAGATCACCCCCCATCCTACAGCCACAGCACCACACTCTCATGCCATAACCGTACCGCCTCCGCTCATGCTCCATATTCGCTTATCGGGGACTTCCAGGGAGGGTTTTGGCGAGCCTTGGCCCAGCAATGACAAGCGGAGGTGAATGGTCGATGATTGACAACCCGTTGCGACATCCTACTAGCTTACGTTACGATCTGACATCAGAGTCTACTCCTTACCAAAACGCATTTGCTCTTCACTTGTTCATTTGTTCACTTGGTTCAAATTGCCTTTTACCTTTTGTCTTTTGCTTCCTGAAGGGTCGTCTCAAATCATCAATTTGAGACGACAAGTAACGTTTGATGTTGATGTGCTTGGTATATCCCAAGAATTGAACCGGGACTGCAGGTTGTCCCTGATGCTTGGGTGTTTTGCGAATCAATGCAGCACCTTCCTGAAATGATATTGAAGCTGGCCTCCTGGGCTGCTGGTCTATGGGTGCTAGGCTAGTAAGCAAATCACCAGTCTTCTTCCACCAAACCCCGCGATCATGCGCCTCTTAGTGAGCTTGTCGATCTATCTAGCATAGCCAATGAAACTGCAACACTACACGGCGAGTCTAACAGCCTAGTGTGTGCTACTTGCATGTCCAAATTTGTTGATTGCTGGTAGCTCCAGCACATCTCAAAACCGGCCCCACCCTATAATATAACATACTATGTATCTACTTCTCTTAAAGGCATACCACAGAAGAGATTCCAAATCATACCAACTAACAACTCATACCGGCTGCTTCTAGGAACCAATTATGAAACTACTTATAGTCACAACTTGATGCTCTTTGAAAGCCTTGACTGTTAATTGGCCTCCAAGGCCCAGTGGAAAACGTGTGTTTTAATATCCGATTATTCAGTTTTTTTCTTCAGTTTTTATATTGCTTGTCCAGCTCAGCTAAGCTGAGAGCCTGTCAACATATGTTGTACAACCTACGCTGACGAAATAGGCCTTATCGTTGGTGTATGCGTAAAATTACTAAACAATCTTTATTAAATATATCAAAGCCTCGAGATAATCCTTGACTTCTCGCAAGCTGACTCGTGTAATTAAGTTGATAGTTACTCGCTTCCCTAGTCATTCCATACACTAAGCACTACCAGTGTTACATTTTCTAATATGTTCGTAAAGATATCACTTCTCCTACTTGCAAATTAATTGCATCTTTGTGTCCTGAGACTGGTATCTGGAAGGAAAGCCTGCTTTCTGACCGATACGCCTCACGGCAATTTATTTTGAATCTCCTTCCTTGTAAAGAATATTGATGCCCCTCGAACGGACAACATCCCAACTCCAGTCCAATGCTCCATACTATTTTAATATTACTTTCGGAGACAGCCGAGCTGCAGGAGACGTGTACATTGCCCCAGATTGGGTCACCGTTGAGATATATTGCACTTGGTAAATGAAAGTTAACGATGACGAGATCACTGCATCTAAAATGGGTTGTGCAGCTTTAGCTTTGACTATAGGTGGTCAAAGCAAATTTTGGTCATTTCACATCATATCAAATCACTTTTCAGACGAATGAAAGGGCATTATCTTTTATTAAGTTGCAAGGAGTGCATGGCGTAGACTATTCAATGCCAATAGCAATATCAATAAGCCTGCGTTGACTCCTATACCGAAGATTAAGAATGTCTTAGTTTAATCTCAATAGTCATGAAGTGTTGGACCTATCGCCGTAATACATGTAATGTAGGGTATTCTAGAACTATTGGACGATCGATGCTACTGCATCCCACCAACTGTGGCACCATCCCGCCCGCACTGTACCAGGGCGCTGGTCCTATACTTACATACTTGCAGATGCAGGACTCGGGGTCTCACTTCCAAAAAGAGAGAAGGGGTTCTAGTAGTTCTTAGGAAGGTTACGAGAAGTGCCAAGTTCTCGATATGAGCTGATTCTTTTAGACTTGAACGTGATGGGAAAGTAGCAACGCGTCCGTCAAAGAGCAATTCAGCTTTTTGCTATCAGTTCTTTATCAAGCTTGGGCTTGGACGACCTGGTTTAGGAACTTAGGAATCAATGATGAATACTGCCTTCCTACTCAAGGTTCCAAGGAAGCGATAAAAAAAAATACCTTGTTGGCTAGTTGCTATTGAGGTGCGCTAATTTAGTAATGTATGGTATCATCGCCGCTCGCTTAGAAACTACATATTATCACATATTAGACTACTCCTACGCATCCATGTTTTGTGAACCTCCACGGAATCCGTGGAATTCAATGATTTCAATGTGCAACCACTATCTCACAGCTTCTATATTCCCTTCTTGTTTCATTGACCGTGCAAACCCGCCAAGCCAAACCTTTCTTCATTGCACAGACACCGGCTTTCCCATATCTATTAAGAATACTGGTGGACGGCCTTTTAGTAGATCATCTTCTACAAGTATACAAAGCAGGCATTTGTATTCCCTACCGTTTCCTAACGGCGTAGGCCCCTCGTCATGCAGGTGTGATTCGCCATCGGCTTGTTCCTGAATGAAATCGGAAATGTGGTGCAGCGATCTTCCCAGCTTCCACACACGCAAC
>Ga0247734_1001136_pt1 | contig 20874 bp, 19 predicted proteins | sample UWRJL103311B2_FD_180933 | JGI IMG/M metagenome (GOLD analysis project Ga0247734, IMG submission 180933) | Plant litter microbial communities from Arlington Agricultural Research Station in Wisconsin, United States - UWRJ-L103-311B-2 | ecosystem: Environmental > Terrestrial > Plant litter >... | reverse complement strand
CATTTCCGTAAGCACCTGGCTGAGGAATAGCCAGTTTAGGGCCGCCTTGTTGTTCAGCAGTAATAACATATTTAGTATTTAACATGTTAAGTATGCCTGGATTTGGATTTTGCTTTGCGATTTGACGTTCAAACAATTCCTGGTAACGGCGTAATTTGGCACCGTGATAACCGCCTAATGACTTATGGAAATAAGATGCATCGGCACTTTGAAACGGTGAAGTAGATGCATCAAGAACCTTATAATCCAGATCAGGATCTCTTAGTATTTGTTCATCAGCCGGAGATGGAGTTGTATTAGCCTGTGCAGCATAACTGCTTACAAAGTCTTCATTGTTCAAATATCGTTTGCCAACACCAAACAAATCAAATATCATCAGTAAAATAAAGGCGCTATATAAAATTACAGGTTTGATTTTTTCTTTCATCCAAAGCCAAATAATTGCAGCAGCCAGCAGAATAAAAATCAAGCTTCTGAACGCATCACCCTGCATCATACCTTCACGATCCTTGACAATGGAATTAACGATTTCCTGTGCAAATTCTTTATTCTGCGTTGCCTGCGTGAAACTTTCAACATTTTGAGGATCATTGACAGACTGGAAACTAAAGAAGACACCTGGTATTAATGTTAGTATCAGCATCAAACCTGCTGTTATTGCAAGCGTGATCAAAAAAGGACGCTGAAATTCTTTCCAGCTCATTTTTCTTTGAACGACTTTGGTCAGAGCAAGAATTCCTAAGAAAACCATGATGAGTTGGGCCAGAGAAATAACCATTGTCATGGCCCTGAACTTGTTGAACATTGGGAAATAGTCAAAAAACAGGTAGTTAATTCCTGCCAGACTTTTTCCCCACGACCATACAACATACAAGGTGAAAACTCCGACAGCCCAATATTTTAAAGGATTTTTAATGATAAAAATTCCAAGCACGAAAAGGAAAAATACGATTGATCCTACATAATTTGGTCCGCCCATAATAGGCTGATCGCCCCAGTAAAGCGGCAATTGCTTCACAAAACTTTGCGCCATGGCAGCATCTACACCTTTTCCTGTTAGTGTTTTATAAGTTTCTGATGAATTGCTGAGTGCGCCATAAGAAGAACCGCCGTAAGCATTTGGAACAATTAACGTAAGTATTTCACCAATTCCATAACTATATTGAAATGCATATTCTTTATCCAGTCCGTCGCCGGTGGGCGCCGCAGCCGTTGCAGCATCTTTAATTGGACTTAGCTCTGATTTCCCACGAATTGTTTCTTTGGTATAATCATAAGCATTCCAAAGTCGGGTAGTATGGGTTCCTACGGCTATTACAGCAGCGAAAAAAAGTCCGGCTAATATAAAAGTAAGTTGTTTGACCTGGCCTTTTTTGATAAAATCAATACTTTCTATTATAACTAAAATTACGATTCCTACACCAAGATAATAGGTGATTTGGACGTGGTTTGCATACAATTCTAGTGATAAAAATAATGCAGTGAGGGCTGCTCCTGCAAGCCAGTGTTTCCTGAATGCGAGCAATACACCAGCCAATACGCCGGGCGCATACATAATTGCAATTACTTGTGAAACGTGCCCTGCTTCCAGATTTATAAGATTAAAAGAAGAAAAGGCAAAACCGATTGCTCCCAATGCAGCAAGCCATCCTCCGGCTCCCATAACCAGAAAAAGAACATAGGCACTGATCAAACCTGTAAAAAGATAATTGGCAGGCGCAGGCAAAATTCTATTCACTGCCTGACCCAATTTTGTAGAAATACTGGTTGGAAAATCTCCCGCAATCAAATAAGCTGGCATCCCTGCAAACATGCTGTTTGTCCATTGCGACCATTCGCCGGTTTTATCATGGTAAGTCACTATTTCACGGGCGGCAGCTTTTGCTTGCTGATCATCGTGCATGTTTAATTTTTTGCCTTGTAGTACCGGAGAAACATACATGATTGACAAAGCCATAAAGCCGATCACTACAATGAGATGAGGCCAGATACGTTGCCAGGAAATCAAATTTTTCATTTTGTTAATATTAAGCTTAGCGATCTGATATTAGTGTTGGGTAATTACTCGTTTTTTTACAAATATGACTTTTCAATCCTTCATACAGGACAAAACCGTCTGTTAATCAATATTAAATTTTCATTAACAAGCGCAAATATAGAAGTATTGATATAAGTTTGGGATGTTAAATTTGAATCTTCTTTTAGTATTTTTTTAATAGAATTCAGAAATAGGTCGTATATTTTAGGGAAATACCAGATAAATTTGCGGAAATTGTGCCTTTAAGGTTTAAATGAACTATCAAAAGATCGAATAGAAGTAATCCAAAAAATAAATGAAGAGAATTGGAGTTTTTACCTCAGGAGGAGATGCACCCGGCATGAACGCGTGTGTCAGAGCTGTTGTCAGAGGAGCAGTTTATCACGGAATAGAAGTTTATGGAATAAGAAGAGGATATAGCGGAATGATTGCCGGGGATGTCTATAAAATGGAATCGCATTCGGTCAGTAATATTATTCAAAGAGGAGGTACAATTTTGAAATCTGCGCGGAGTAAAGAATTTATGACTCCCGAAGGCAGAAAAAAGGCGTATGAAAATCTAATGGAACTTGGCATTGAAGGATTGGTGGCAATTGGAGGGAACGGAACTTTTACGGGTGCTATGATTTTTGGAAATGAATATGGCATTCCAACGGTTGGAGCTCCCGGAACAATTGATAATGATTTGTACGGAACTGATTATACCATTGGATTTGATACAGCAGTAAATACTGCATTGGACGCTATTGACCGCATCCGTGATACGGCAAGTTCTCATGACCGGATATTTTTTATTGAAGTAATGGGCCGTGATTCCGGTTACATTGCTGTACAGTCGGGCATAGCTGGTGGAGCTGAGCTTGTGATGGTGCCAGAAGTATTAACACCTATTTCAGAAGTAGTAGAAACATTGAAACAAGGCTGGAGCCGTTCGAAATCCTCTTCTATTATTATTGTTGCAGAAGGTGATGAAGAAGGAAGCGCCGCCGAAGTTGCTGAAAAAATAAAAGCACAAGTAGACGAAGATGCAGATATCCGGGTAACTACACTTGGGCACACACAACGTGGAGGACCGCCATCAGCTTATGACCGTATATTGGCAAGCCGTTTGGGCCTGGGTGCATTAGAAGGTTTATTGGCAGGTCAAAAAAATGTAATGGCCGGAATTATCAATAATGACCTGGTTTATACACCTTTTGAAGATACGATCCGTCTTCCTAAGCCAATTAATGAAGATTTACTGAGAATGGTTAAAATTCTGAGTGTTTAAAATATAATTGTCTCTTCAATAGATAATTATAAATATAATGTGCGATAAATAATAGTCTGGGATAGTCATTGAAAATAGAATTCTGTTATAAAATGATTAAATCCTATGACTATTTGTCAACAGTAACCTACCAATTTATATATGATGTATCCGGTCCATTCATGCCATAATAAATCAAAATTAGCCAAGGCATTTGGATCAGGAATAACTACATCTCTAAAATCAGCAGGAAAGTCGCCTCCATAAAAATCAGCAGGAAATGGATCTGCCTGGATCTGCGCTTTCGCAAAGCAACCCAGTGACCTGCGCATGTGAAATGATGAAGTGATTAAAAGATATTTTCCTGAAGGAAATTTTGACTTTAAAATTTTGGCAGAAAAAAGAGCATTTTCACGCGTATTTCGCGATTTTTCCTCAAAAACAATATCTTCAGCTTTTACTCCCCATTGCACAAGTAACTGTGCGGCCTGCCTGGTTTCCCCCTTGTTCAGGGCTATCATATGCGGTGGACTGGTGCCTGTAATTAATATTTTTTTTATTTTTCCTGCTTTATACAGCAAGAATGCCTCTGCAAAACGATCAGCGTGGACACCCAAAGTAGGATGATCTGCACGAGATGAAGGAACACTGATCATTCCTCCGGACAGAACAATACCTACATCGTATGTTTTTTGCAAATCACTAATATTAGTAAATCTATATTCCCACCAGTTAAATGCTTTATTTACCAGGAATGAATTAGATATTAAAAACAGCCATAGAAAGGAGATAATGAATACTAATCTTTTTCTTTTATAATTTTTAATATAAAAACCGTAAATGGTTAAAATAAGAAAAATGCTAAATGGCATTACCAAAAAATCAATTGCCTTGGATAGAAAATAAAACATTTGAATAAGAACCTGACAGAAGTTGTCGTTTTGAAGTTAATTTTGTCTGAGAGGTAAAGGTTGAAATAATTAATTAAACAGTCATAACAAACAGCGTTTTTCTGATGAAATATATCCAGGTATCGGTTTTGTCATTTTTTGCAGCAGTCATATTTTTCACAGCAAGCTTTGGACAAGGTTATCAAATTGATGCGCATATAAAAGGAATCAGAGATTCTTCATTGATTTTAGGCCACTACAGCAAAAACAGTACATTATTTGTTCCAAAGGATACTGCCAAGGCAGATTCAGAAGGGAATTTGAGTTTTAAAGGGGAAGTAAATCTTCCGGGTGGGATTTATGTTATTCTTTTTCCTGGCAATCAGCGTTGGGTTGAGCTGGTTTATTCGGGAAAAGAGGATCATTTTTCATTCACTACTGACACAAGTGATGTTATTGGGAAAATGAAAGTGACCGGCTCCAAGGAGAATGAATTGTTTTATTCGTATCAGAATGAACTAAAAAGTAAAGCAAAAGAGATAGAAGCTCTGAACAGAGAAAAAGGTCTGGATTTTCAAAAGAAACTTGTAGCGTCCCAGGAAGATTTTAAATATTATCGTCAGAAGTTTTTATCTGATAATGCTGACACATTTACTGCCAAACTGCTTAGAATGTCTGCTGATCCTGAAATTCCTGCGGCACCTAAATTGGCTAATGGAAAAACAGATTCTATGTGGGTATTTAATTATTATAAAGCGCATTATTGGGATGGATACGACTTCTCGGATAGCAGGATTTTAAATACACCATTTTTGGAACCCAGGCTCGACAGATACTTCAAAAATCTGGTTGTTCAGGTTCCTGATTCACTAATAAAAGATGCGGACTGGCTGGTGAGCAAAACAGCTGGCAATAAAGACGTAAAATCTTTCGTGGTTTTTTACATTACAAATCAATACGAAAATCCTAAAACTGTTGGTACAGAAGGACTTTGGGTCCACATGGCTGAGAAGTATTATTTGTCAGGTGAAATGGGAGTTTCAGAAGATGTGCGTAAGCGTATAGTGGAGAAGGTCAATACAATGAAGTATTTATTGGTAAACAAAACATTCCCACCTTTAACACTTACTGATCCTGCCGGTAAAAAAGTAGATTTGAAAACTGTCGCCGCTAACTATACCGTACTTTTCTTTTATGCACCAACTTGCGGACATTGCAAAGAAGCTTCACCTAAGTTGAAAGAATTTTACGAAAAGAATAAAGCAAATGGTATCAAGGTTGTTGCAATTTCAACTGAGCATAATATGGAGGAATGGAAATCATTTATAACAACTTATCATCTGGATGGTCTTATCAATGGTTTTGATGCATTGAAGGAAATTGATTTTGGTAGAAAGTTTGACGTCGTTACGACACCAACAATTTACATTCTTGACAAGAATAAAAAGATAATTGCAAGAAAAATGCCTGTTGAGCAATTACAGGATTTTATGAATTATTATCAGAATAAAATAGCTAAGAAGATTTAGTGTTGAATTTTTAGTTAAGAGTTTACAGGATCGTTGGATTGCGAAAGCTCCGGATGAGATTTAAGTCATCCGGAGCTTTTTATTCTATAAAAACGCTACGCAAATCGGAGCTTTTACAGCAATACTTTCGTTTAAAAAAGTTAGTTTACCAGTTTGTGCATCAACCGTGTATATAGCCAGATTGTCCTTATCCTGATTGGCTACAATCATATATTTCCCGGAAGGATCAATATTGAAATCACGGGGTACCGAAATGGATTTGGTAATTTCATCTACTTTTTCCAGCTTCCCGTCAGCCAGAATTTTGAAGGCACTGATGGAATTGTGACCACGATTTGAAACGTATACGAATTTATTATTCGGGTGTAAATGAATGGCTGAACTTGTATTATTTCCGGTAAAATCTGCCGGTAAAGTTGGGTAAGTGGCAATGCTGGTAATTACTCCTTTTTTGTCAATGGAACAGGAAGTCAGTGTAGCTTCCAGTTCGTTTAATAAAAACAATGATTTACCATTTGGGTGAATTATAAAATGTCGTGGTCCTGATCCTGGCTTGGCACTATAAAACGGTTGTGCAGGATTTGGAGTAAGTTTTCCGGATTTTAAGTCAGGGACATAATTCATGATTTTATCACTTCCCAAATCCACGACGTACACATACTTTCCATCCGGACTGGTAGTTGCAAAGTGCGCATGGGCTTTTTCCTGGCGTTTTGTATTTGGGCCCGTTCCGGTAAATTGTTCCGTATAAGTAGCAGGATTTAGTTTTCCATCGGTTTGTAATGTGTAGGCAGAAAAACTCCCACCGCCATAATTTGATGCAAAAGCCATTTTGCCAGATGGGTCAACTGATATATGGCAAGGTCCGGTACCTTCGGAAGACTGGCTATTAAGATAATTCAGTTTTTTATCTGCACCAATAGCAAATGCGGTAACTTTATTATCACTGCCAATAGCATATAGGTTTTTTTTATTGGGAGAAATACTCACATAACCCGGTGCTACACAATTATTAAATGTATCCAGTAAAGTGATTTTTCCAGTCGAAAGATCTAATTCACACAACGAAATGGAGGAATTTACACCTTTATCTGCTGTACCAATGTAGAATGGGATGGTTTTGTTTTGGAAGGAAAAAAGTACAACGCAGGCAAAAATAATGGTGGAGATGCTTAGCTTTTTCATAGGCGCAGTTTAACTTACAGGATAGTTATAATTTGGTAAAGCAAAATTTCAAAGTATTATAATGTAAAAAGTGAATTATTAGATCTATGCAGTAATTCAAACAACATATCAAACCCAAAACTTATGAATACGATCTCCTGGCAGGATTTTGAAAATGTAGACCTTCGGGCAGGAACAATTATCCGCGTTGAAGATTTCCCGAAAGCCAGAAAACCTGCGTTTAAGCTTTGGATCGACTTAGGTTCTGAAATTGGGATCAAACAAAGTTCTGCACAAATTACAAAGCGATATTCGAAAGAAGAATTGTTGAATAAGCAGGTTCTCTGTGTGGTCAATTTTCCGGTAAAACAGATTGCAGATTTTAAATCGGAAGTACTCACGACCGGTTTCGTTTTACCGGATGGCGAAGTGATTCTTGCCAGTCCGGATTTTATAGTGGAAAACGGAACCAGATTAGCTTAGGTATACAGTAATCTTACAAGTCCCGGTAGTAATTCTGTAAAATAGCCTTCTGCATAAGGTTGTATCTTTGTATACAATATTTCAGAATTACTATGGAAACGGATCATAAAATATCAAATATTAAAAAAGTTACATTACCGGTAACCGGAATGTCATGTGCTGCATGTGCCGTAAGTGTGGAATCTATGCTAAAAAGTACGGCAGGCGTAGCGGATGCAGGCGTGAACTATGCAAACCAATCGGCTTGGGTAAATTTCGATCCCAAATCTACAAATCCGGCAGAATTAGATAAGGTTTTGCAAAGCATAGGATATGGTTTTATTATAAATGATGATGAAGACGAAGTAGCAGCCGAACAGGAAAAGATACAGCTTAAACATTATAGAAGCCTAAAGAGAAAGACAATTTGGACAGGAATTTTGTCCATTCCGGTGGTTGTGATTGAAATGTTTTTTATGGATCAATCAGATACTTCAATGCCGTATGTCAATTATATCTTGATGGCTTTGACAGCGCCGGTGCTTTTCTTTTTCGGACGGGATTTTTTTGCCAATGCATTCAAACAAGCCCGTCACGGAAAATCCAATATGGATACTTTGGTCGCTTTAAGTACAGGAATTGCTTTCTTATTCAGTACTTTCAATACATTTTATCCGGAATTCTGGTATGGAAAAGGGCTCCATCCGCACGTATATTTTGAAGCTGCTGCGGTAATTGTATTTTTTATTTTATTAGGAAAATTATTAGAAGAACGGGCAAAAACCAATACGTCTGATGCGCTGAAAAAACTGATTGGTTTACAGCCTAAAATGGTGAGAGTTATCCGTGATAATGGCGAAATTGAAATTCCTGTTAAAGAAGTAGTACTTCATGATGAAATTGTAATTCGTTCAGGAGAAAAAATTCCGGTTGATGGTCAGGTGATTAGCGGCCAATCGTATGTGGATGAAAGTCTGATGACGGGAGAATCTATTCCATCTGAGAAAACCACAGGTTCGCAGGTTTTTGCCGGAACAATTAATCAAAAAGGAAGCTTTGTTTTTACGGCAGAAAAAATTGGTAAAAACACTGTTCTTGCACAAATTATTAAAACGGTTCAGGCAGCGCAGGGCAGTAAGGCACCCGTGCAGCGACTGGTTGATAAAATTGCAGGAATATTCGTTCCGGTTGTAATTGGCATTGCAGGGCTGACATTCATTGTCTGGATGTTTTTTGGAGGAGAAGACGCACTAACACACGCACTTTTAGCTTCCGTCTCTGTTCTGGTTATTGCTTGTCCGTGTGCATTAGGGCTGGCTACACCAACTGCAATTATGGTGGGTGTAGGCAAAGGTGCCGAAAATAATATCCTGATCCGGGATGCTGAAAGTCTGGAAAAAGCGCAGGAAGTGAATGTTGTGATTTTGGATAAAACCGGTACACTTACACAAGGGCACCCGCAGGTAACTAACTGGCAATGGGTTGAAAATCTGACAGATAAAGAACAACATGCCGCGATAATCAGACTGCTGGAATCCCGTTCAGAACATCCATTGGCTCAGGCAATCGTGAACTATGCCATTGAAAGAAATACAGGCAAAATTGAAAAGTTTGAATCTGTAACAGGAAACGGAATCAGGGGAACTGTAAATGGTAATGAATATCTGATTGGTACAATTTCATTTCTTGAAAAAGAAAATGTCAAATTAAATCCTGAGTTAGAAAAACCGGCCAATATTCAACGGGAAGCTGCTCAAACCGTAGTGGGTGTAAGCTTAAACCAAGTTCAGATTGCACTAATTTCAATTGCAGATCAGCTGAAAGTAACTTCTGCCGCCGCTGTAAAACAGCTTTTAGAGCAAGGTATTGAAGTATATATGCTAACCGGAGATAATGTCCAAACCGCTGCTGCGGTTGCCCGACAGGTTGGGATTGTCAATTTTCAGGCAGAAGTAAAGCCGGATGATAAAATGCAGTTTGTGAAAAAATTACAGGATCAGGGTAAAATTGTGGCCATGGTAGGTGATGGAGTTAATGATTCTCAGGCACTGGCTCAGGCGGACGTAAGTATCGCTATGGGAAAAGGCTCCGATATTGCTATGGATGTAGCAAAAATGACCTTGATCACTTCTGACTTAATGACGCTGCCCAAAGCATTAGAACTTTCCCGGAAGACAGTTGCTACAATCAAGCAAAATCTGTTTTGGGCATTTGTTTATAATTTAATCGGGATCCCGATCGCTGCTGGTATTTTGTATCCATTTAACGGATTTTTACTAAACCCTATGATTGCGGGTGCTGCTATGGCATTAAGTTCTGTATCTGTTGTAACCAACAGTCTGAGACTTCGGGGAATGAAATTGTGAGACTAAAAATGCTTCCTGTTCCAATATGAAACGAGGTACATATTTCGTTGTGGTTTTGGCTGCTCAGCGATTATGTATAAATATGTATTATTGTTTTTATTCGTTTCTTTTCACACTTCCGCTCAACTATACACGCCGCTTCGTGCAGCTATTGGGGCAGAGGTATTTGGAATTTCGCCTCAGGGACAAGCCTTTGCAGAGGTGTTCTTTCATTACCGAAAAAGGTCTTTTTTAGATGCGCAAGTAGGATTAGGACGGGTTTCACAGACCGATTTTTTTAGCATTTCTTTGTCTTCGGCATTAACCTATTCGTTCCTTTTAAATCCATACCGACGTAAATCCTGTATTCCTCAGCCAGGTCATAATAAGTTTGAAACGTATCTGGAAGGTGGTTTAGCTGCATTTTATGTAGATCCTTACGATAATAGCCAATATTATGGAAATCAGAACACGCAGAAATTTGTCACTCCTCTTGCTTTGGTGGGATTGCGGTTTCATATTGTCAACAGAAAATGGATTTATATCTTAAAAATAAGATGTACCCCTGCATTATCTGAAAATAAACTGGCTTCCAAAGCCGGGGTCGCAGTTGCATTAGGTTGGCGATAAAATATAGTAAGCCGCATTCCCAATCGATTATTTCAGGGACAAAGTAAGGTTTTGAAGTCAGGAAGAATAGGAACGCTCTTCTCTTTATTTTTTGAAGAGACATTTATTTAACTTTTACCCTATGAAATTCCGGCTTCTTTTTTTGTCTTTGCTTATTACATTTTCTGCTTTTTCGCAGGATAAATTTTTTACAAAAGAAGTTTCCCAAACGCTCAAAAGTCACATTCTTGACGATGCGAACTGGGCCATGCAGCAAAAACCAGCAACAGTAACTGCGGAAATCTGTAAAAGAAGTGCAGGTACCAAACACGATTTTTATTCCGAAGGAGATTATTGGTGGCCGGATTCTTTAAATCCAGATGGCCCTTATATACAGCGTGACGGCTTAACCAATCCCGAAAATTTTGTTGCGCACCGTTTGGCTATGATCCGGTTCAGCAGGATTGTTGGCGCTTTGGCATCTGCTTATAAAATTACAGGAGACAAAAAATACGTTGCCAAAGCTTTTGAACATATTGATGCATGGTTTGTCAATACTGAAACGCGTATGAATCCTTCATTGCTTTACGCACAGGCCATAAAAGGAAAAGTGACAGGCAGAGGAATTGGTATTATTGACACGATCCATTTGATGGAAGTAGCGCAGGCAATACGAATTATGGAAAAAGATAAGTCCGTTAATCTAAAACTGCTGGCTGCAAGTAAAAACTGGTTTGATGAATACATCCAATGGCTGACAACGCATCCCTATGGAAAAGATGAAATGGAGGCAAAAAATAATCACGGAACTTGCTGGACCATGCAGGTTGCTTCTTTTGCCACTTTAACCGGTAACCAAAAGATGATTGATTTTTGTAAAGAAAGATATAAAACAGTTTTATTGCCGGGCCAGATGGCGATTGACGGCAGTTTTCCATTAGAATTAAAACGTACCAAACCTTACGGTTATTCGCTTTTTAATCTGGATGCGATGGTGATGATTTGCCAGATCTTAGCCGATAATAAAGATAACCTGTGGGATTTTAAAACGGCTGACGGAAAAAACATCAGGAAAGGAATTGAATACATTTATCCTTATGTAACGGACAAAAGCAAATGGCCACTGAAACCGGACGTTATGTACTGGGAAAACTGGCCGGTTGCACACCCTTTTCTTGTTTTTGGGGCCACAGCTTTTGGAAATCAACAGTGGCTTAGCACCTGGAAAAACCTGAATCATGCTCCAAAAGTTGAAGAAGTTATCAGGAATTTACCGGTGCGGAATCCGGTGATTTGGTTTTAGGTATTTTAGTAACTCATAAACTTATTCTAAAACTTCATTATTTGATTAAAAAGGATAAAAGCTTAAATTTGAGAGAATACCACACACTTTCATCAACCTTTCATGCAAACGACAACACTTGTGAGCCACGAGGAATACTTTGACTTATTGGCAAAATCTGAGGTAAAACTAGAATATCATTCAGGAGAAATAATTGCTATGGTAGGTGCGCAACCTGCTCATAATAGAATTTGCATCACATCAGATGAAAATGTATTGATTGGAGATTGCTTGATTTCTTTAAAGAATATTTACAACAAAGTAGAATTACCGGAAATTAATTCAATAGGTTTTTAACGTACAATCTGTCATCGGATTTGCTAATACCCAAAAACTCTGTAACACCTTTCCTTAATTGTGTAATAATTGCTGTGCTTTCATGCCGATCTTTGCAAAGAAATAAAATGAAACCTGAAAGATTAATATCAAATGGAAACGCTGAAATTTAAGACCAATATAAAATGCGGAGGCTGTATTGCAACCGTAACTCCATTTTTGAATGCCGACGAAAATATTGAAAAATGGGGTGTGAATTTACTGAGTGCCGACCGTGTTCTGACAGTCGAAACGAACCACTCTTCTGAGGAGGTAACAAAATTAGTAAAAAAAGCAGGTTATACGGCAGAAGAAATCGCCTGATAATTAGTAATTTTAGTGTTCAAAAGCGGCAGAAAGCTAACAACGGTTCGCCGTGCGGCCAATCGCTTACAGCTAATAAATAACAGCTAAATGAAAAACAGAATCCATCAATCACTCACCATCTTTATGGCCTTTCTGATACTGCTGAGCAGTACCGGATTTGGGTTCATTGAGCATGCGTGTATGATGCGTGGAAAATCTGTAAAATTTGTTTCGGAAGAGCAAAACAGTTTGTTCAAAACAAAACCGGTTTCTTCCTGTTGTGCCAAAAGTAAAGCTTTAAAAGAGTCAAAAGGAACGTATTTTAAAAAAACTGACTGCTGTAAAGAAAGTCAGAATTTTAAGAAAGTTGACGTCGTTTCTTCCATTTCACAAATGCTAACCAAGTCATTGAAAGCAATGGCCGATGGCGTTCTGTGGTCCGTAAAATCTTTTGTATTTCTTATGGCGGAATGGATTTTCCCTTCGCCTTTTCAGTCTTCCAACTCCATATCATTTTCTTCGCTTCTTCATGGGCGAAGTATGCTTTCTTTTATACAGTCTTTTTTAATATAAAATCCTGATTATTAATATTTTAATTTATCTGCGGCTCCATATTGGCCCGACAGATATCTTGTAACTATTTATATCATCGATTTATTTTAAAGATGACAAAGTACCTGACAGGAATATTCTTCCTGATTTCTATCTCCATTTCCGCACAGCGCATAACCGGTTCGGTCAATGAACAGGTTGCCAATTCAAAAACGTTGAAACCTGTTACTGGTGCCAATGTTTATTGGGCCGGGACGAATTATGCTGCAACCACCGACACATCCGGTAAATTCAGCATTCCCCGCATAACGCAAACCAATGTATTGGTAATCAGTTTTGTAGGTTTTCAAAATGATACGATTAAAATAGGATCTGAGAGTGATCTGCAAATTGTTCTTCGCAATGACCAGACTTTAAATGAAGTTATTGTTCGCGGAAATTCCACTTCTATTGACCGGCTCTCTCCGCACCAAACTGAAATAATTACTACCCGCGCGTTGGCCAAAGCTGCTTGCTGCAATTTGTCAGAAAGTTTTGAAACAAATGCTTCTGTTTCAGTTTCGTATAGCGATGCAGTTACAGGTGCAAAACAAATTCAGATGCTTGGATTGAGCGGAACTTATATTCAAACCAACGTTGAAAACATACCGGGACTGCGCGGATTAGCTTCCACTTTTGGATTGAATTTTATTCCCGGTTCCTGGATACAATCCATTGATGTAGGAAAAGGTGCTGGTTCTGTTGTAAATGGTTATGAATCAATGACCGGTCAGATTAATGTCGAACTGCAAAAACCTGATTCGCGTGAAAAACTTTATCTGAATACGTATGTCAATAGTTTTGGTCGCGCGGAATTGAATCTTAATCTGGCGCATCAGCTGAATTCAAAATGGAGCACAGGATTATTAACCCATGGAAGTACGCTGCAAAACCGGATTGATAAAAATAAAGATGGATTTCTGGATCCGCCTTTATATAAACAGTTTAACGGAATTAACCGCTGGAAATATCAGAGTGAAAAAATGATGGCGCAGTTTGGTGTAAAAGCTCTGTATGAAGACCGGCTTGGCGGACAAACTGATTTTCGTCCTGAAATGAAAGGAACTACGAAAGCCTACGGGTTCGGTTCGAAAGTAAACCGGTATGAGTTTTTCTCTAAAATTGCCAGATTATTTCCTGACAAACCTTACAAGGGTTTAGGCTTTATTATGAATGCTACTTTGCATGATTCTAAATCCTATTTTGGGTTAAATAACTACGATGGCAAACAGGAAACGGTATATGGAAATCTGATTTATCAATCCATAATCGGGAGTACGAATCATTCTTATAAAACCGGAATCAGTTATCTTTTTGATAATTATAATGAAAAATACAAGGACACTACTATGCTGAGAAAAGAGTCGGTGCCTGGTGCGTTCTTTGAATACACTTATAACAATCTGGATAAATTTGTTGTTGTAGCAGGCGGACGGGTGGATTTCCATAACCTTTACGGAACCCAATGGACACCCAGATTGCATTTGAAATATAGCCTTTCAGATAATACCACACTTCGTGCTTCGGCAGGGAAAGGGTTCAGGGTTTCCAATCCGTTGGCTGAATATTACGGAAATCTGGTAAGTGCAAGAACGGTTGTTTTTCGTGAAAAAATCCTTCCTGAAGTTTCCTGGAATTATGGCGCCAGTCTGACCCAGGAATTCGAACTGGGAAATATGAATGGAAATCTCATCATTGATTTTTACCGGACCAACTTCCGGAATCAGTTGGTTGCGGATCTTGAAAATCCGCGATATATCCGTTTCTATAATTTAAATGGAAAAGCTTACGCTAATAGTTTTCAAACAGAAATAAACCTGACTCCAATCAAACGTTTTGAGCTAAAACTGGCATATAGATTATTTGATGTGAAGCAAACGGTTTATAGTGCAAATGATGCCAATGCATTAATTCCCAGAATAATGGTAAGCCGGGACCGGGTTCTTTTTAACGCCGGATATGCGTTGCCGTATGATAAATGGAAATTCGATGTGACCGTGCAATGGAATGGAAAACGCAGACTTCCGTATATGGGAATGACCTCGGAAGATATGGGTCACGAAATGCCAATGCCTTCCACCATGTCTCCGTCTTTTTATAATTTGAACGCACAAATAACACGTACTTTTCCTAAATGGGATATTTATTTAGGTGGAGAAAATCTGAATAATTTCCGTCAGAAAAACCCGATTATGGGAGCAAGTGATCCATTCCAAAAAGGTTTCGACGCCGGAATGGCATGGGGACCAATAACCGGACGAATGATTTACGCGGGAATGCGTTATAAGATAGTTAGATAGAAGTAGTTAAAGCAGGAAGAAGTGAGAGTAGTTAGAGAAAAAGGAAGAAGGGGTAAGAGTTAGGAGAGGAAGGGGTTTAACAATTTATCATTAACCATTAATAATTACCATGAAACTGCATATAAAAAATATGGTTTGTGACCGGTGTAAGCGGGTGGTCGGTGAAGAGCTTAATAAAATTGGCGTTACACTTACGCATATTGAACTTGGTGAAGTGGAAACTGCTGATATGCCAGATGCTGATAAATTGAAAGAGATAAAATTTGTTTTGGAACATAATGGATTTGAGTTGCTGGATGACCGAAAAGAAGCGTTGATAGAACATATCAGAACATTGGTGATTGAAGAGATTCAGTATCTGAAAGGACATAAACCGGCACAAATGAATTTCTCGGATTATTTGTCGCAAAAGACCGGTTATGAATATTCTTATATCAGTAATCTTTTTTCATCTGAAACAGGACAAACCATTGAACAATATATCATTGCTCAAAAGGTTGAAAAAATCAAAGAATGGCTGTCTTATAATGAATTATCACTGAGCGAAATGGCTTGGCGATTGTCGTATAGCAGTCCGGCACATTTAAGTAATCAGTTTAAAAAAGTGACTGGAATAACGCCGGGAGAATTTAAAAAGAGTACCACTTTGTTTAGAAAAAACCTGGATAAAGTAGGTAACTGAATTGGATTACAAATACATTTTGATCAAAAAATAAAAAGAAGTCGTATATACTTAACATTCAATCTATACATGAAAAAATTAATTTATGCGTCGCTGATAATCTTTTGTGCTGCGTGTTCAACAAATACAGAGAAATCTGAAAAGCAGGAATTGCCCGTTAAAACTGAACTGGTGGCCACAAAAGAATTTGCCTGTCCCATGCAATGCGAAGGAACTAAAACCTATACAAAAGCTGGTAAATGTCCGGTTTGTAAAATGGATTTGCAGGAGATAGCATTGGCAGAAACGGATTCCTCTGCCCATAAGCATTGAACAGGAGAATGCTGTTAGCTATTGTGTATTACATGTTAAAGAAATAGAAATATAATTTAAATCAACCCAGCTAAATGCCAGCTGCTTATAGCTAAAATCTAAAAATTATGAAAAAGACATTCATTTTATTCGTTGCAACACTTGGCTTAACATTAAATCTGGCGTACGCAGATGGTAAAGACAAAGTAGTAAAATTCAAAACTTCTGCAATTTGTGAAATGTGCAAAGCACGCCTTGAACGCAATCTTGGACTTTCAAAAGGAGTAAAGGAATCAAATCTGGACCTGAATGACAAGGTTTTGACTGTTAAATATAATCCGGAAAAAACGACAGAGGAGGCAATCAAAGCGACAATTAATAATACCGGATATGATGCTGATTTGTCTGTTGCCAATCAAAAAGCACACGACAAATTACCAAGCTGCTGCCGGAAAACTGCTGCTGCGCACTAAAACTAAATATTGATTTTATGAAAATAAAGCACCTGATATCTTTGATTTTCAGCGGGTTTTTTCTTGTGCCCAATTATGTTTTTGCACAACATGATCACATGAATATGCCTGCTAAAAAGGATACTGTCAAACAGGAAATGCATGATCACGGCATGATGAATATGCATGACATGGACAAAATGCCAAAGCCTGATTCGATGGGAAACATGAAAATGCACATGTCACACGCATTTTCATTAGGCCTGCCAATGAACCGGAATGGCTCTGGTACTGGCTGGCAACCAGACGCAACGCCCATGTATGCATATATGAAACACGGAAACAAGTGGAATTACATGTTACACGGAAGTTTGTTCCTAAGATATACCAGTCAAAATTTTAATAATGATGGTAAAAGAGGATCTTCGTCCAGGGTGAGCGTTCCAAATTACGTAATGGGAATGGCGCAAAGGCCAGTTGGAAAAAATGGTTTGTTAACGGTTCGTTCCATGGTTTCTCTCGATCGTATTTTTGACGGAGGTGCAGGTTATCCCTTACTTTTCCAGTCGGGTGAAACATGGAATGGAAAACCGTTGATCGACCGGCAGCATCCGCACGATCTTATTTCTGAGTTAGCCGTGGGTTATACACATCGTATCAATAAAAAAATGGACCTAACCATTTATGCCGGCTATCCTGGCGAGCCTGCTTTGGGACCGACCGCTTTCATGCATCGCATGTCGGCTTTTAATAATCCCGATGCAGTTTTGGGTCATCATTGGCAGGATGCAACACATATTACTTTTGGCGTGGTAACGGCCGGTGTTCGTTATGGTAAATTCAAAGTGGAAGCGTCAGGCTTTACAGGCCGTGAACCCAATGAAAACCGGTTTAATTTTGATAAACTACGTTTTGATTCTTACAGTTACAGGTTGTTGTATAATCCATCTTCCAACTGGGCCTTGCAGATTTCGCGTGGATTTATAAAAAGTCCGGAATCTAATCATCCTGATGAAAATGTAAACAGAACAACTGCATCTGTGCAGCACAGCGCTATTTTGGCAGATAAAAATCATTGGATTTCCTCTTCCATTGTTTACGGATTAAACGATTCCGGAAAAGATCACCGTGAAAGTTCTTTACTCGCAGAAACTAATTTGCAATGGAATAAATGGGCTTTTTACGGTCGCTATGAATGGATTCAGAAAAGTGCCGAAGAACTTGCACTCGTTTTTTATGATGAAATTCCAAAAGATAAATTTCCTGTTTCTGCTTTTACTGTGGGTTTAAACCGCCAGTTATTTTCGTTTTCAAATTCACTGATACAAGCGGGAGCGCAGGTCAGTTTGTATGTTATTGATAAAAACTTACAGACACTTTATGGTAAAAGCCCGGTTTCAGGGCAGGTATATTTAAGATTTACGCCTGGGTTGATGCGGATGTAGGTGAGACTTGCCAAGTCTTCAAGACTTGGCAAGTCTACTTTTCCCATTTCTCACTACTTTTGCACAAGGTTTAATTTGAACCGGATAGATTTATAGACATTGGCCTGGTACCATACTTATTTTAACGGACTTCCCCAGCGTGCATGGAAACTGCATCAGGATGAAGAATATACAGAATATGAAGTTGATTTTCTTCGGGATGTTTTGGAAATTCAGCAGGATAATAAAGTGCTTGATTTGCTTGCAGGATATGGCCGGCATGCAATTCCGCTTTCTGCCGAAGGTATTGATATGACTTGTATTGACATTTCGGAGGAATATTGTGATGAGCTGCAAGCCATTGTTAATAAGAAAAAGCTGCCGATAGAAGTGATTTGTGACGATGTGCTGGATTATGATTTTAATAATCAGCAATTTAATGCGGCTTATTGCTTTGGGAATAGTTTCAGTTTTTTTCCTCGTACTGACTTACAAAGACTTATACAAAATGTAGCTGATGTATTGATTCCGGGCGGATATTTCGCCATTCATACTGAAAATCTGGCTGAAAGTGTTTTTCCTAATTTTCAAACCAGAAACTGGATGCCGGTAAAAGACGACATCGTTTATCTGGCTGAAAATGAATACAATGCAGAAGGTGGATATATTGAAGCAGAGCAAACTTTCATCTCCGGTTCTGAAAAAGTAACTTATTCGGTAAGGCAGCACATTTATACACTTGCTGAATTATGTACCATGTTTGTACGCGCCGGGTTTGAAATAACCGCTGCTTTTGCCAATCTGGAAGCCGATCCGTTTCAGTTAGGTGACGATAATTTATATTTGATTGCTAAGAAAATTTGATCAATGTGGGAGCTTTGGACGTAATAATCCGTATGTCCAGGTTCCTGCAATTGCACTTAATAATGTTACAATAATTGCCAGAAATCCACTTCCGATCTGAGCAAATAATGGTCCGGGACATGCGCCTGTAATGGCCCAGCCTATTCCAAACAGAATTCCGCCATAAATTTGCCCTTTATTAAAAGTTTTATCCGGAACAGAAATAGGTTCATCTTGTAACGTCTTCAATTTAAAAAGCTTAATAATTTGAACAGAAATTAATCCAACTACCACGGCCGATCCAATGACGCCGTACATGTGGAAAGAATCCAGCCGGAACATTTCCTGAATACGAAACCAGGAAACAATTTCTGCTTTTACAAAAACGATCCCGAAAAGAATACCAACAATCAGGTATTTGATATTAGAAGCAAAACCTTCGGGATGTTGCTGCTGATTTGTCCCATCAAAACCGTCATCTTTTATACCAGTATTATTGTCAGCTGAAACTAAATCAATACCGGAACTTTGATTGAAATTGCCCATTTTTTTATCACTAAATATTTGAATATTATTTAACCAGTTGCAACAAAAATGGAAGCAGTAAATGTGTGCAGGCAAATCCACCGACCATAAAACTAATCGTCGCAACCAGAGATGGCCATTGCAAGTTTGATAGTCCCATAATAGCATGACCGGATGTGCAGCCGCCTGCATAACGTGTTCCAAAGCCAACTAAAAAACCGCCTAAAACGAAGAAAATCAGGCCTTTTAACGTAAAAATATTAGCAATTGAAAATATATCAGCAGGCATCAAACCACTGAAATCTGTTATGCCCAATGCAGTCAGAGAAGTTTGTGTAGCTTGTGAAATAACAAAAGTATTAGGATTGGCAAGCCAGAAAGTAGCAACAAAACCGCCTAGTGTAATTCCTGCTACAAAGAATAAATTCCAGGCTTCTTTCTTCCAATCATATTTAAAAAAAGAAATATTGGCAGGGATTGCAGCAGCACAGATGTGTCTCAAAGCAGACGAAATTCCAAAGGATTTATTTCCAAGCAATAGCAATATTGGAACCGTTAATCCAATTAAAGGACCGGCAACGTACCAAGGCCAGGGTTTACGGATTATTTCAAGGATTTCCATTGAATGAATATTTTATTATGTCCAATTGCCCTGAAAGGGCTCTATATCTCAGCCAGGGGCATCGCCCCTGGAATCTATGATCCAGATTCCATGATTTATCTACTCCACCAGCACATCCGTCTTCAAAACCGCACCAAACCCGCCTTCGATGTTCACAACATCTTCAAAACCCCTTGATTTTAAAATGGAAGATGCGATCATGGAACGGTATCCGCCGGCGCAATGAATGTAAAGCGTTTCGTTTTTCTGAAACTCTTCCATCAGGTCATTGATATTATCCAATGGCAAATTTTCTGCGCCTTTGATGTGGCCTGTTTCAAACTCGTCCGGTTTTCTTACATCAATGACTTTCAATTTTCCGGATTTATAATGTTCTGCGAATTCAGCTGCTGATATGGAAGTAACGGCGTCAATTTCTTTTCCGGCCTTTTCCCAAACATCAAAACCACCATTGAGATAACCAATTGCAAAATCATAACCCACTCTTGCCAGTCGTTTTACCACCTCTTCTTCCTGTCCGGGCTCTGCAATGATCATTAAATTTTGTTTCAGGTCAGGAATTAAAGCGCCTACCCAGGGAGCAAAACCGCCATCAATGCCAATGTTAATTGAATTGGGGATGAAGCCTTTTGCAAAATCAGAAGCATTTCTCGTATCCAATATCAATGCACCGTAGTTATTTGCTTTGGCCTCAAAAGCTTCGGCAGACAAAGCCTGATCCCCGCGTTTCATTACAGCGTCAATGCTTTCAGAACCTTCCTGATTCATTTTTACATTTTCGGGGAAATACTGCGGAGGTTCCGGTAGGCCAGCTGTAACTTCTTTAATAAATTCCTCCTTCGTCATATCAGCACGAAGCGCATAGTTGAATTTCTTTTGGTTACCAAGCGTGTCA
>Ga0247734_1001135_pt1 | contig 20878 bp, 19 predicted proteins | sample UWRJL103311B2_FD_180933 | JGI IMG/M metagenome (GOLD analysis project Ga0247734, IMG submission 180933) | Plant litter microbial communities from Arlington Agricultural Research Station in Wisconsin, United States - UWRJ-L103-311B-2 | ecosystem: Environmental > Terrestrial > Plant litter >... | reverse complement strand
TGATAGTTTCGATTTTTGGGAAGGAATATGTCTCGTAGCTAGGTATTTAGAAGTTTATTTTCGGTTATGTGCACGGACCCATTAATAGCTTACGTCGTTCCATTATCGTCGATGACCTTCGCGAGCGCTGATGTTTGAGACTTATAACTTTGCATAGTAAGTGAAAGATAAGAGACTCTAATAACAACAGCTGCGAAGCCCTTGAGCAAATATGGATCAACATACCTGAATCCACTAGTCGATACGATCTTTGAAGATTACAGCGACACAAGAAATACCTTCCCAATGCTATCCGAACGACTGCAATGCCACTGCCCAAGTTTAAGCTCAGTCCCCTCCAGTCGAGGCTGGCGGCATCTCTTATGGCCTCAGTAGCGTTGCTGATGCTATATTTTGTGTTTTCGAACCCTCACTTTGCGTATGCGGCAGATGTGGATTCATTGCAACCCGAAGACCACAACCACAACCGGTTACAGGGCCCCCCGTTCTTGGATACGGATATAGAAGACGTCGATATTGGAGACATCAGTGGGTTTAAAGAGATATTGATGGGATATGAGGGTGGTATGATAGGGAGAGCGGCGCAAGCTCCTACTGCTACGGATGCGCTTGTCTTGGTGAACAACCAACTGGTCACGAACAACATAATTCAAGGGGAAACTAAGCAATATTCTTTCCTCAAAGCATCAGTCTTTGGAAACCCATCTCCGGCGCTGCCGAACCTCCCATCCCAAATAGGGGCCAGAGACATAAAATCCGAATCTGGAGATAGCGACATTGGGCCTGAGGATGACCAGATAGAGGTGGAAAATGCTGAGAACTTGAAAAGTCGTCAATCAGTTGAGGACTTTCGGACTGTTTACATATCTGTAAATACGTGCGACCAGCCGAAACGACTCCAGAACACCACAATCGAGCCCCCACCCCAACTTAAACTGTACATATCTCAGTCTCAGAACAACACGAGTCCGGGTCCAAGCAAGCCTTCTAATGCCCAGGAGTTGCATGTTTTAGAGGGAGGTGCTATGATGGTGAAATTGAATGCAACTGGCGATATTTTCCTTGGACTGTTTGGTGAACTTACCACAGCATATGAAAACGTTTGGAACGCGCAAATTGCTGTTTCCATTGATGGCTTCTATCACACCTTTCATAACAGCTCTGGACCCAATCTAATTGTCGTCGATCGTGATAGTAGCTCAACGCTTTTGCTCACGGATGGTCTTACGGAGGAACCCAAAGGCAGTGCAGTCTATGAAGCTTGGATGAAAGCCCGACCCCCATTCGTTCTATTTGCAAGCAAAAAAGGAGATGACCAGAGTATAAATGGCCTTCAAAATTCGTATTGTGGTCTAGCAACAAATGCACCAATTAGACCACTTAATGGAACAACTGAGTTGAAGAATGTAGAGCAACACATCACGAATATGAAATGGGACAAACAAAATCTCCCGAGGCAGCAGTTCTATCTGAGCGGGCTGACACCTAATACGGATTATAAGCTCTATTTAGGAGTTCTTGGTAATTCAACTGATACTGGTAACTTTGCTGGAGGTGGTGGACAAGTCTGGCCAGCGCAGAACGTGACAACACTTACAAGTAAGTATAATGCCTTCCAGTATCAATTTATATTGCTAACTTCGAGAAGATGGAAACTGCGCTATAGTTTACGGTCTCTCCTTTTGCGAAAATACAGCATATGCTGTACCATCGAATCCTGGATTGTTCCCAAACATTTCCAATCTAGCGGCTCATTATGACAACAATACCAAGGCCCAGTTCGAAGTGTTTAAAAAGGTTCTTGCCCAGGTTCCGTGTGAAACCACATCATCTGCTCAATACTCCCTTGCACGCACTTGTAGTGACTGCTCCAATGCTTACAAAGAGTGGATTTGTGCCGTCAGTATACCTCGGTGCACTGACTGGTCACCGGCTTCAAGTAGCCAACCTGAGCTCCAGCAACGCAATATGATCCAGCCATTTCCTAACAATAGCATCCTCTGGGACTACGAAGCTTATAAGGCTGCAAATGATTCATCGGTAACCGCCATAAAGTCTTCTCGAAATGTGACTATTGACAGCGTTATCCGGCCTGGACCATATAATGAGATTCTTCCTTGCGATGATCTTTGCTACCATATTGTGCAGAGTTGTCCGGCTGTTATGGGCTTTATGTGCCCTACACCTAGGCAGAAATCTTTCAACCAAAGCTATGCGATAACGAGGGAGAAAAAGTGCAACTTTCCTGGAAGTCAGGGAGAGGATTCTGGGGGCGCACGAGTAGAGATATATTGGATGATGCTGATTACCCTGGTGGTGATGGGCTGGATATCATGTTAAAATGAGTTATTCATGAGTGTACAGGGCATGGACAGGATGGAAGCATTATTTGGCGTTTGGACACTTGGATTTGGGCGTATTACGAATGGTACAGTACAATACTTTGACTAAGGGAGGCGACTATTGAACCTGTTGATACTCTAGGCTACCATGGCAGGAGGAAATCTGTATTTTAGCGCCATAGATATAGGAGTAGAATATGAATGATGCTTACGAGTTCTTCATCACATTCGCATGTCAAAGTAGGGCCACTGAAATGAATGCCTCTTCACTACATCGACGCTTGTGGGAAAGGGGGTTAAGCGAGTTGCCCTTTTAACCTACCGAATCGCGCTGGTGAGCAGCGGAGTATTCCTGTTAGCTAATCTGGTTATTCTGTACAGCTGATCGCTAATCCATAGTCTACTCAGAGCCTAAGACTTTTATTTACAAAGATCTGCCTTGTTAGCAATCTCGTCATATACATATAAAAATAGATAGTGGTCACCTGTTAAGTGAGCCTTTACTAACTTTGGCTGTGGGTACTAGGTAGTTCCCTGGTTGCACAAGGACACTTTTACGCTTCGTGGTCTAAAGTGTTGTTTATTGGTACACTACAGAAAGAAACTATAATATCCATATCATAATCACCCTAAGATACAAGAGATTGTGCTCATGCGCAGATTTACATGACGGAAAGTGTATGAAGAAGTCAAGTGTATGAAGGTGTCTTCCAGTTTCATTTCAGCGTGTGCCAAAAAGTCCACTTACTCAACCGTTGGCTTTATGGGAGTGCCGTTTGGCGCTGAGGTGATTTGCATCTTACAGTGAGTCTATGAAGAATCCCATCTTATTATAGGATCTGCTTCACAAGAACGCCATGTAGATGTAGGTGCTGCAGGTATATATGTATATGTAACTTTCACACAACACACCCAACGTGCATATGAATTTGCTTCACCGCCGTTCTCGAAAACAAAATGAAACGCGTATTATTAGACACTTTGGGACCCCCCTCCGCCCGTCTTCCTAATCTTGCAACGAGTCTCGTCAAGGAGGGCAAGGTGTATGTCCTTCTTCACTTTTGCCTAATTGAGCCACAGTAGATCAGGTCGTATCGGCGCGTCCGAGACGCTTGGCCATTCGCTGCGTCATTGATTCTAGATATTTTCCACGGCAATCAAGCTTTACAAGGACAGCGGCTGAAGATAGCTACAGTCCATGTACAGTACCTGTGCACGTGAAAATTCAACTGGCGGGCTGGTGGATCTGGCTCCATTCCATGGTGGACCGTGGAGGGAGGGCCACCTGAGTCAACATGCGCTGGTCCACGGTGTAATTTTATATTGTGTATGCCTTCTTCCTGCTTTGACTCTCATGACGCCATTGACTTTGAGCCCATCATGACTTTTTCTCGACTGATATTGGTGAATTGTGGAGAAGAGGAGCAATGAGAGTCTGGTGATTTGGATCAATTACTAGACAAGAACTGAGGTAATGTGAGAAGGTTTGGGGATTGAGTTTCGATAGACGCGAAAAGTACACGCTAGCGGTGGCTTGGCACGAACTCTAGAACTCTACGTGCGACGCGTGGGTTTGTTTACGTCGCCCGAAGACCAACCAACGCGACCTCATCACCACCTCACGGCCACAACCACCGGCCAGGCGACACTTTGCATGCAACCCCAGAGCCAATCGTTGCCATTGCCTTAGCTGCTTTCCAAACCCAAAGCAAAGCCGTCGCCGTCGTGGCCTTTCTTGAAACTCAAATTTCGTCGCTCTTTTGGCATTGCGCCCGCGGATGAAAAAGATTGCGAAAGAGTTTTCAGTCTTTCGCAGAGTAGCTCATTTCACCTACCAATGCAACCGATCCGAGCCATCCTGGCACGCTGATTGCTCTTAGCTTAATTCATACAGTCCAACGGCCATTCTGATATTGGCTACTACAAGTGTTACAGTACTATCTCCAACCGCTTGGATAGGCCAGCGCTAGCCAGCTAGCCAACAGCGAGAGTGACATCGTTCCTTGCTTTGCCGCCAAGGTCGTCGGAGTGGGCATACTTCGTACGATACCCATTCGATACCCATACTTTAACCAGGAGTCTAGCATAGTACGACGTATCCATTTGGTGCTCCGTCCCCACCGGCATATCACAGCTGGTTCTCCTCTGTTGTACGGAGGTACTGTACAGTCCTGAGTCCTCCCCCTCCCCTCCTCCCGCCGTACGGATTACTCTGGATCCTCCTGCAAAGTCTGCAGCAAGTTTTGTCCTTCCCCGCTCAAACCTACCGTGGTGCTCATCGTTCTCTTGCACCAGCCCTGTGCCGCGTATCTGACAGTCAGCCAGCTGGCCCATCCGTCCTCTTCCTCATCCTACGCACATCCGCCACATCTCCAACACAACTCACAACGACACACTACACCGCAGACAGTTCCGCATTTTCTCCAGCCATCGCATACGTCCATACCATTGATTGCAATATCCTACATTCAACGTGCTCCAGACCTCCTCGCCCTTGCTTCCTAGGTCGTTTGGGAATCCACAATAACCTCGCTCCACAATCCGATCGACCCTAGCCCAACCTCATCCACCTTAGGTACGCATAATCCCCCGATAACCTCATCCACCGTCTTCCAATTTTACTCCATCTAGCCTTCGAAGACACTGACATTCAAAAACGCAGCTGTTGCCATTGCAAACCACTATACTACGCGTAGCACAACCCCTATATCTTACCATCAGTTGAAGCGACATTCGCGACGTCGACTTCAAGATGGCGTCGACGCGTTATCAGCCGTTGCAAATCTACCAAGATCCAGTTGAGTCTTTCGACCATGCACCTATGCCTTCGATGCAGAATCCGTCGCAGCCCAAGAAGTCATCACCTCTTCGCTCAATAAAGAATGCCGCTTCGAGAAGGAATCCAGTGTTGAACCCTCCCCGGGCTGGAGTCGTTAAGCGCTCACCACTAAAGTCAGGACATCAATCATCCAGTTCACCCTCGAGAGTACCCTTTGGGAACAAGCTGAACTCCATATCAATGCCACCCCCTGGAGGACCTCATTTCAACACCGATTCTTTGCAGAAGAAGCAGCCCTTTATGTCGAAGTTTAAGCCACAAAAATCACACTTTGCAACCTTCGCACCTGTAGGACAAGTTGACAAGGAGAACTTCGTTCATTCCGACTACCACCAACCACAACCATCATATGACGGATTCCGGGCAGGCAACTTTTCTTTGGAGGGTCTATATCCACGAGCGGCCCCGAAGAGAGTATTGCTGGAGGCAGCAACAATTCACGAATCGAGACCCCTTAAGCGTGCAAAGTTAGTTGAAGAACCCGTTGAACAGGAAGAAAGCTTTGAAGACCAAGAACTCCCGGCACCGGACTCCTTTCCACCCCTTCATGACGATGGAACCAAGCCATCATATAGCTATGCTCAATTGATAGGAATGTCCATCTTAAGAGCACCAAACCGACGATTGACTCTTGCTCAAATTTACAAATGGATATCTGATACTTTCAGTTTCTACAGCCCTTCTACCGAGAGCGGCTGGCAAAACAGCATTCGCCATAATCTCAGTCTCAACAAGGCTTTCATCAAGCAGACCAGGCCGAAGAATGATACAGGAAAGGGAAACTATTGGGCTATTCAACCTGGCATGGAGCATCAGTTTCTCAAAGAAAAGGCGACAAGGAAGACTGGACCAAACGAAAATATTCCATTGCTGTCTACAAATCTCGCACCGGTCGAAGAGATTGAGAGCTCGCAACCTACATTCAAGTCATTACCAAGCCCAATGCCACCCCAGGAGCTTCCATCTCAGCCAATGTACGCCATGCCCGAACCTCAGCTACCAACTAACCCTGACCTATCATCCGATGCAACTATCCCAGCATCAGATGCTTTCGAACCAGAATTTGGTGATGTTCATGAACGTATGCCATCTTCCCCACTCATTCGCTCTTCACCACCACCTACAATGCATTCCTCGCCTCCAGTAGTCCGCCAAATCACCAGAAGACACGATACGCCACCTCCAGTACCCCCATTCCCATCTTCTTCCAGAGCTAGATCTCACAAGCGAAAGTTTGCATCCATGGATGATAGTGGATACTTCTCATCTTTAGACTCATCTGCAATGAGATCAAACCAGCTAGGTAGATTTCTAACCTCAGACACCGATCGCCCAAGAATCAAGCGAGGTCGTGCTGAGGAGGAGATTGCAAGACTTCGTGGCTCGTCGTACGATAGCCCATCGAAAGGACGTGCGATGACCAACTATGGAATGCCATCCTCATCCCCTTTTCGTCAAGACTCCAGAAACACCTCTAGACAGATGTTGCCACCGCTGACACCTGCTTTGAAGCTAAAGGCGCCTACAAGACCCCCTCAGTCTGTATCGCCAAACACAAATCTTCAACTCCATCGTGATCGTGTTCGAGAGATGGTTGGCTCGCCTCTACGAGGAATAGAGTGCATTAACGAGGACCTGCCACCCTGGGACGAGGGATTCACTCTTGATGAAGCTTCTCTTGCTTTTGAGTTTGCCCCTGGCTTAGATTTCTTCTGTGAGAATTCAGAGTTACTTTCTGTTCCTGGCAATGGCTCTCCTGAAAAGAAATCAGCGAAGCGCCCTCGTCTAGATCGCTCCCGGTCAGCCAATATTCTAGCAGATATTACTAGCAGTGCAGGAAACAAGACCAGCCTTGGGACTCCGTCATTCAAGCTTACACCAAACACCGGCACACAATCATTCTTCAATTCCCCACTCAAAGGACTTGGATTAATGAATTCGCCAAACAAATTCCTTGGCTTTGATCAATCACCATCTAAGATGGGCTCACCATTTAATATTTCTAATTTTGGCCTACCTGTTGAAGAGGAGTTCTCAGGTCTTGAGTTTCTATCGGAGGAGATGAACGAGTTTGGGGGGTTGGATATCATGCAGGGTTTCCAGAAGATTGGCGGTGGTGGCCCATCATCATCGCGCTCAACACCAAAGGCAACACATGCTCCTAGGCAGCCTTTAGGACGTAGTTTCACTTCTCGCTTCTGAGGCCTGGGTTTCGCATGAGAAGAACGAATGACGATTATAATTACCATCACAAACACACACACACACACTAATGACGAATGTTACGAGTTTACGAATTTGACAGAATATACCCTCCGCTGCACATTGTTGTAGCGAGGGAAATGGGAATGTTCTCACCCACCACCTGTTGGAGTATTGGGCGAGGGGAGACAGATATTGATACGAAGTAAAAGATCAGGAAGGCCTCGAGGCTTGAGTTGTTGACGAATAAATGAGGTGTCTGGTGTTTTATATGGCGGGTGCTTTGTGGCCCCAATTTGAGGTATTGCTTGATTCAACATTCCTTTCTTTTTATTATGGGTATTGGATGGCTTTCTTGCGTTAAAGCTGGGTGGGATGGAATGAATGGCATATAGCGGGTCGTGAAATTTGATTTCCCTTTTCCTTAAATAGGATAGGAGGACTGTTGAATACAAAATTCTTGCTCTCTATCCTGATCCCCTTGGTTTTTGCCGTGACATTTACCGTGTTTACCATTTGCTCCACGAACCCATCTAACCCTACTCATCTAGGATGGTTCAGCTTAATTAGTGATTATTCTCGATCTCCAATAGCAATCTGTATAGTTTCTTAATCTGCTGTAGCAGCATTGTGGCCTTACTCGTCTATAGGAACGACTTCTTCGCAGGTATTGGTATAATTATTGATAAATTACTGTTTGTCGATTGCAAGTGAATCACGGTTACGATAGCAGAAGCCTTTCTCTCGGAAGAACATAAGACGCTATAAAATATTAAACGATGTCCAGAGAGCCATAACAGCTAATCCGCGGTTAAACTCTTGTCTGGTTCATGGGAAGCACTGAGGTTCTATTCCTACCACTATGAACGAGAACGACCTCTAGTTTAGTTCTGTAGTCCGAGGTTGTGCTGGTGAACTTGCTTAGACAACGAGTTTGTTAGATTGGAGATTATTGTCCATAGCAAAATCCTAGTCTTGTTCTAGGAAGTCAGAGAGATTATGGCAGTTTCGATTCTCATATTGTCAATGTTTACGTCCTTGCTTTACCACTCCAACCTTTGATGTTCTGTCTGCACTTTTTGATCTCTTTCGCCTGGCAAGATAATTACGGTCGCCAGGGTTGAGTATCTCCTATCTGTATATCTGGAAGAATAAATTACTAATTATAGTTCTTTTCTTGAGACCGGAAACCGTGTGCTATTATTCCGAAACGTGTCTCTGATTACGAAGCATAGTCTAGTAAGTTGGAGGTAGTGAGATCAACACACAGACTATTGTTTTCCCTTGGAGATATTCACTCCGCTCTTTGAAGAATCAAAACCTGAGCCTCGTTTATTCTCAAAGTATTTGTAGAAGGGATTGAGGTGTTCTTCGTGTGCGAATATGCAGAGCCTTGGAAAATGACAGGCAAAATTGTAACTCGCCCTTAGGACTGTTCAATTATGTAGGCAGCCATAGTGCCTTTCGTGGTTACGGCTGTTAAACCACACATGTACATACACAGACTGGCACCTACAGAAGCTAGCTTGATATGAGGCCAATGGAAAGTACTTATAAGCAGACTTGCTTATACAGAGAAGAATAATTAGAAGATCGCAAAACTCAAAAGTGGTTACGCTGTACCTATCGATCGAAAAAAGGTGGGCTTTAGGGGAGAGTAGACTTGTTGCTCATACGGGATTATGGATTTTGACTTCACCAATCAGATATAATAGAAATGTGCTTATACTTTTCCCACCATCATCTATAACACAGAAAGAGTAACCAGATAATACAAAGAAGTTAAAAGAAACCATTTATAGAGATTGCCCTCATTGAGATTTGGGTTTCCATATAGTGTCGTAGTCTGTTAACAATCGTATTCCAGGTCGGCAACCCAAAAAGCAGTGAGGCAGAGGAGTGAGTGAATATAAATAATTGTAACGGACTGTTGGCAAGCAATTCAGTCGTCACGTCCCGTTTACTCCCCCAACCCTCATCTATCCCATCCTTATAAAAACGCAAGAAAAACATAATCCGTAATCCATAAACCGTTATTCGTTGAAAGAGAAAGACGAAGATACTTAGTTTAGTTCTTGGTGACTGGGTTCACGGGCTCAGCTGGAGTGCCGATTCCAGACATCGGGCTAAGGGTGCCGCTTGGTGGAACAGGAATCTTAATATCTTCGGGGGAGCCAGGAATCATATCGGGCGCGAGGCCAGAAATCATGATGCGCTTGGCTTCGTTCTGGTATGCTGCAGGGATGATCTGTAAGGGTTGGTTATTAGCTGATTATTTTGATTAGGATAAAAAAGATGTGGATGTACGAACCTCAATAATCTCGTTACGAGGGAACTTCAAACTTGGAATGTGCATAGCATCACAGGCCATTAAGTAACCGTAAAGTACGCGGAGGACAGACTCGTGTGCAATGATCAAGAGATCATTCTGCTCACGTTCAAGCTCAAGGATGATAGGTTCAAGACGGACAGCAAGGTCATGGTAAGACTGAATGCAATTAGCAAATATAAAGTGTTCATAGGTAGGCGGCATACCTCGGCACGTGGGTAGCGATGATGATATGGATCCATCTCGTGTTTCTCAACCTCCTCGGGATAGATACGACGAATTGCACGCTCCGAGAGCTTCTCGCAGACACCGGGGTTAAGTTGGCTCATCTGAGGGCGTTGTCGGACTCGGAATCCCTTCTCCGTAAAGGCTTCCGCAGTTTCAGCAGTTCGCTTTCTGGTAGAGGTCCAGACTGTGAGAGGCTTGAGAGGAACATCGGATCCACCCCTGGCAATAGAATCGGCTCTCTCAGCCTCGCGGTGTTGAAGCAAAGTGTCTGCCATCTTCTGAGCGTATGCCTTACCATCCTCAGAAAGATTGGCATCTAATTTATACGAATCCTCCTGACTTGATGTACCAGCTCTAGCAAAGAAAGTCTGCCGAGCCTTAGTGTGAAGATTCATGAGGTAGAAAACAATACGGAAGGAGAGGTATCCGAAAGAAACGTTGTTGTATCTAAGGGATTCTCCTGCGTTGATCATCTTAACCCAATTAAGTTCAGGCTCGTCCATGGTCTCGAAAGACGGAATTCTCAAATCAATTCTCTTGAGATAGAGCTGAGCGGCCTCATCAGGTTCCATGCCCTGGAACTATGACTTGTTAATATAATGCTAAAAGCAAAGACAGTGTGAGCATACATCTGGAGAGGATATCTTGACATTACGAGCGTTCTCTTGAAGAATCTTGGGATCGGTTACGTGGGACTCGAGGAAGAGGGTCTATTATTTTTATTAATAGACCAAAACGTATCAATTGAACATTAATTTACCTGCACGTCATGCTTCGCAAATTCTTTGGCAAGAGATCGACGTCCGCCAGAAAGAGGGTTGACAGCGTCATAAATGGCGACCTGGCCATTCTCATGGTTTAGCCAAGCATATATATCTTCACGGCACTTCTTCAAAATCTTCTGGCGGATCATAACAGATGCGGCTGAGGCATTAACGAAGAAGTAATCATCAGGAACTTCAACATCTGGTCCCATTGTAGCACGTCGATAATCGCCAAGATGGAAAACTCGAGTCTTTACACCAAGCCTGGTTAAGTCAGATCATCGTACTGCAAATACCAATGCTGGAACCTTACCATTGAAGATAACGGGAGAGCGAAACAGAGATGTGACTGTTTACGCGTTAGCTAGATCATATGACAAAATCCGAGTACTTACGTCTTGCCACGGGCTGGAGGACCAACTAATACAATTGCAATGCGTCCCGAATGGAACAGCCTTCCGGACATAGTGCTGTAGAGTTGGGCTGGTGCCATAGGCGAGGCCCTGTCATCGGGAAGATCATGTACCCCATCGATGAAAGTGGATGACCGACGGCGATACCTTGGAGAGTTTGCAGCAATCTCTGCGGTACTGTTGATATCAGTAAATGAATATAGGTTAACTGCATCTATCCGAATTTGCTTGAACAATGATTCATCTGCAGTGGCCTGGGAAAGAGAGATTGACCGTGCAATGCCGGAGTTCATTTTGAGGATTTTAGTATAGGTGAGCTTCGTCTCCTCTCTAACAACAGAAGGATTGACTTCCATCTCTTTATTTCTACTTTTGGCTGATGGCTTGCAATTGTTTTGAATGCGGTTACAGGAGTAAGCAGTGTGTGTTGGAGGTAACTTACAGGAGGGTGTCCATTTGAAAATTACCAATACTAGTATGGCAGCCTGACCACAATGCTAGCAAAGTTAAGACGAGTTCCTATTGCTTTGCTGAAAAGTCAATATAGAATAAGCGTAATGCGCAAACAACTCGTTTTGGAAACTGAGCAAGTGATTATACAGCAAGATAACAAAACTATGCTCGCAAAACTATAACGTAAATCCTGTTGATAACGTTTGGTGAATCTGTTGACAATTGATCACTCCAAACTATGGGGGTTCCTGTTCTATCAATGTCAAACTGGCCTGTACAATATATAAAGAAGTATGGTTGATGTTTAGGTGGATGAGGTTTCGGGATATCTATATCTTGTAAGATAACTGGAACCCGAGCTAACCTCACCCCTTTAGCGTGCTCGGTTAAACGTTTCACATGATGTTGCCAAGATGCCAAGATATCGACTTTTAGCCTTAATTGAAAGGCAGAAATCCAGGCCGTCAACCTCACATCCCAGTCAAGAAATTTGCTGGAAGTGAGAGAAACAGCTTAACGACCAGGTCTGATATACAATTTCTCACCACCAACCATCTTCATTTGCTTGTCTTCCTACAGACCAACAAGCATCCTTATCAAAGCTCTTAGATATATTTTCCATCTATCCTCAACCAGACTTCATCCGAGTCTGTCCTTGGCTTCGTCACCATGTCTGCATTTGAGAAGGAAACATCGTCCCTGGACTTTTTGTATAATAATGCAGTAGCAACATCCATCTCAGAAACATACAGAGGTCTGCAGGAGCGGAGATCTGCGTTGGGCCTCTCAAACCCCGGCACCGTTGAGAACATTGCTCGGGAAGTCCAGCGCGATGTTTTCTTAAATAATTACGCATTCTCTGGCCTGAGGGCTGATCTCACCAAGGCATTCAGCATTGCGCCGTTGTTCCAGGTCTCCCATGCATTCTCCATTGGATCACAAGGCCTGCCTCCATACACATTTGCAGCTCTCTTTGGCACAAGCAAGGTTGGTGAAGACAGCTCTTGTCGCAAGGCTAGATTCTCAATGTCAAAGAAGCTAACTTCTACATAGATCTTCATGCAAGGGAATATTGACAATGAGGGACAACTATCAACAAGATTCAATTACAGATGGAACCCATCTTTTGTTACGAAGACTCAAATTCAAATTGCCCCTGGAAACCAAGCAATGGCTCAATTTGATAACGAATATACTGGAAACGATTTCACTGCATCATTGAAAACCCTCAACCCATCTGCTATCGATGGTGGGCTTACTGGTATTTTCATCGGAAGCTATCTGCAATCCGTTACACCAAGCTTAGCTCTCGGTGTCGAGGCTATCTGGCAACGCGCAGCTATGAACCAGGGCCCGGAAACCGCTCTATCATACTCAGCTAAGTACAAGGGAGATGACTGGGTCGCTAGTGCGCAGTTACAGGCTCAAGGTGCTGTTAGCACATCATACTGGAGACGATTGACGGACAAGGTCGAAGTCGGTACTGAGTTGAATCTACAATTTGCAGGCTTATCCGGTGCCGGAGGAATATTTGGAGGTCAAGTCAGGAAAGAGGGGACAGCCACTGTTGGCGCCAAGTATGACTTCCGGATGTCTACTTTCAGAGCCCAGGTCGACTCGGCTGGGAAGTTGAGCTGCTTGCTCGAGAAAAGGGTAGCGCAACCCGTGCAGTTGACCTTCGCTGCTGAGATGGATCACGCAAAGGTTTGTTATAGTCCACATCCTCTTCTCATATCCGAATATTGACCAAGCCCTCTAGCAAACTGCCAAAATAGGTATGGCCATATCCATTGAGTCTGGTGGTGAAGAGCTCCAGGAGCAACAAGAGATGGGTGGAGCTCCTCCAGTCAGCATCCCATTTTAAATATAATCTACAATACTCACCAACCCCGCTCTCGCACCAACCTAATCGATCGATAAATAATGCCTGTTCGGAAAGCCTCTTTGCAAAGAATTCTCACTGCATATATTAGGCGGTGTCACCAAAATTTTCCTTTTCAAATCTTCAATGTCTTATTAGAATCCCACCCAAAATTCGGAAGAGACACCCTGAGTTTGCGGCAGCTTCTTGTTATTTATCTCAAGCGAAACTTTTCTTGTAGTATCTGGAGTGGTTTTTGCATGGGTTGAAGAGACCAAACCACGCACGGATATGATGGATGATTCATAGATTTCCGCATTCATACTTACTTTGCAAACTGCATGTCTTGGTGCCAATGCTAGCGTGGTATTGGCCCAGATCGGGGTTATCTATGGTTGGGGGAATAACGTGTACTGTAATTATAGTGAACTCTCTGTGCAGCAAGGGCGATATGAATGCTGTGTAGATAGGTGTATAAAAAGATACGATATGCTCCAGCTTCTCTTGGACCTTGTGAATGTGCTAGACACCTCCATTTTTGCAATCTGCTCTTAAGGATGGTTATGTTGAACTATGTGTCTGCCGAATTGGATATATCCTTTCTAGAATATTGCTAACATGCTGTTTGTTTACACCTACGCTTCCAGTTGAACATAGCTGGGCGGGCAAGTATGGCATCAGGAGAGCCTTTGACTATATTTTGTATTTGTCTTAGGTCAATCCTCACCCCAATTCATCCTGCTGCCTACTATAAGTCACACGTACTAGCTTCAAGGGAATTTCATGTAGGATGCCGAAGCGGAGATGTTTCAAGGCTATCGCGAGGAAACAGTCAGTTGTGGGATAGAGACCCACCATGAAACAGCGTCTGAATCAAGCAGTTTGGGAGGCTCTGATGCCGTAGATAGCATTATTTAGACTTCGTATATGCTGTTAGTGTTCTATCACGCACATAACTAAACTTAAAAAATACTATTCGGGTTTACCTTTACACACGATCGATCATCAGTCTTATTCTTTCCGCGAGCAGAGCAAAAATATATCTCAGAGCTCGAAAAAGAAATTCAGCATATGTAGTTATTGTGTGAGATGGTTTATAAGAGTAACAGAAGTGTTGAGATCCGATAGTGTACTGGTTCATGATTGAGGAGAAAGCATCCTCTCTATTGAATTCCGTCCAAATCCTTCACAAACTCGAGACTATGTAACGGCTTAGATCTCTTCGTCAATCTCAGCTTTTAAAGTGGATGATTGATTCTCTCACATACCAATGCAAGTCCCATGAATGATTCCCAAACGCCTAACTGGTATCCCGAAGTAGTTGTTTCATTTCCCATAAACCAGAGCCATTTCCCCAGACCACCCTAATCGCTTGAAGCACAACCTCTACATCCGCAGCTTACACATTCCACTGCCTGATCCTCCTTCATCTGCGCCTTTGGCACGCGACATATACAAGTTGAATTGAAATTCGTTTCTTTCGTCTGTACACACCTCAAACAGCACAACTAATCACAACATGTTAGCCCGTCTTCTTAAAATCTTGATCTATAAAACGTAAAAAAAATATCTTACCTTCTCATAACCAGTCTTCTTCCACTTTGCAATTAACATTGCATCTGCGTAACCATTTTTTAACAGGTACTCATAAAGCTGCTTGGAAATTGCCTCCTTCTCATAATACAGCTCATAGACGTAACGACTGCGCTGATGCGAGATTTGAAAGATGGGCCAGTGGACTTGGTGACGGGGAACATTGGTTGAAGGTGCGTTTTCGGCATCCTTCATTTTATTGCTGAAGATTAGGAGGTCGTCTTCGATGTCGGAGAAGCCTGCTGGAGGTGCCTTGCGCTTGGAGGCATGGCGGATTGCTGGCATATTTGCTGAGGTGAGTTGAGCTTATATAGACTGGTAAATATCCCGACGGAAGAGATATAAGTAGTAGATTGGCCCGTAGTTGTGATGTTGGTGGCGGGGTTGAGGTTGGGTTTAGAAATTCGAAGTCTTCAGCCTTGCCTACCTGTAGTTGGAGCTAAAGGAATACCCTGCTTTGGGAAGCACGTGACTAAGAATCAACCTCATCCAAGCTCATCGAAGAGACCGAGACATCAAAGTAGGATTGATCTCATAACAGCACCATGGTGATTAATCCAACCTACCTCGCGCAACGGACGCGTCAATGCAAGTCTACGCTACAATATCCCCAGGTTCCAGGGAGCTAATTTGGGTTTTAGCCGTCAATTGGAATGATGCGAAACGGAGAGTCCTACACAGCTATCGGGATTGGATTCGCTCTGTAAGTTTCGCCGCCAATTCAATCACACTCTAAGTCGATACCATGGCTAGAGCACATTATCTATGGAACTGGATGCTAATTTGGAATGTTGGGGTAGGCTCCAGAGATCCAAACGATGTATTCGCTCAACATGCCAACTTCAGCACTGAGGACAAAGATGAGACAGGAGTTTGAAAGGCACAGATATGTGAAGGAGATTCCCACAGTGGACAAGCTATTATTTCAGAGTCATGCGGAATTCCAGGTGTGTTGAACCTCTCATATATGGGTAGGAAGTCATTATGCATAGACAGCAATTGGAAAAGCCATATGGAGAACTACATTGGTGGTAGGGGTATACAAATGCTTTGGAAAACTGCTAGCTTACAACGAGATGCACTGAGTTTCATTGGAGAGGTATGTGGAATAGGAGCTGACAAATTGTCAGGAAACCCTTAACTACTGGAAGCAATTACCTCATGTTTTAAAGTACTTCCGAGCAGAAGAGGACCCCAGCGCACGATTACCACAAAACTTCATGAGTGGATTCTTAGAGGTATACTTTCCAACAAAATCACTTCACTGGCATAAGCTAACCGCTGGATCAGGGTCGCAATTGAGTTGTCACTGATTCCTGGTTCTGTACATATCATAAATGAAGTTCATCCAACGCCCCCAAACTATTTTCCCTGAAACTCCGTGAGATGCTATGCCTACTCATTTTTTTATTTATCAAACTTCCGCGCTATTCAATTTTGCATATGATTTCCCCTGAACTCGTCTCTTTCGTCCTGGAACTTCTCGGATACGACGTCGCAGAGGTCGATCAAGTCATCAAAACCTTTCTTTAGTGCTTCTTGGGCTGTGTATGGGGCTGGTAATATTAGTATGGATATTTTTAAACAGCAGTATGGGCTGACAACGTACGATGGGTCTGTATACGAATGTTCATAAGTGCTTCTGAGGGATGGGGAATCGAATAGCCACAGAAATCAACTTCGGGACTGAGTAGTCTCGTTAGCACCTTCTTTAGATTGTTTTGCGAAAATCGTTTTATATCATGATTTTCTCCGCAAAACGAGGTTTTGATACTTACTTCTTCATTATGATATATCGTAAGGCATTCCCCAACGTATGATCCTCCTTCTGAAACTCGAACGAGGTATTATACTCATCCCCTCCAGGAAGCTATTGTGATCCTAACATTAGCCGAAGTTCCCATTCCGTCCAATAATAAAAACCTACAAGTTGAATACGTCGATCGCCGTCAGCATATATAGCGGGGTTCGCTGCATCTCCTTCTTCTTCCTTCTGCTGAACTAATGCCGATTCTTCCATGGTGACATCTTCTTGAGAAGGCGCAGGCGCAACCGCTTCATCGGTCTTCTGCTTTGGTGGCATGATTGGAACGTGAGGTGGTTGTTATACGATAGGAGGGTGTTTGGCTGTTGATCTCCAGGGGATTTTGGAAGGGAAATTTTAGCGGGCATAAAATAAAAAGTTGATCAGCCTTGCGAGACGAGGCTGTGACCACCTCGGAACTCACTCTATTGTCTACAATATTTCTGTTGGCCATTCGATAATTTTTTCAACTCAGATTGTGTCTTGAGCTTCATAAAATTGTTATTTTGTTATTTTGTTAGTTTTAACCAAATCTACCACAGTTAAACCTTCAATCTCCATGATCATTGGATGGTGTTTTCTCTTTGAAGCTCAAGTTGAAGTTTGTATTCATCTCAGGTTATCCAGCACTACCAAGGTATAGAAATATAATCCTAGTTTAAAATGTTACCACATCCCACAAGGCCCTTTCTGAGATTAAGTGTCGGCCGTCAGTCCAGAGACCTGTCAGCCTTGTTAGTGTTTGAACGTCATGTTGCTGTATGGTGGGAACAACATGGCGAGCATGGTTCACGGCGGCTATGAAGAGAGCAGTAACGGCTCATGATTCGGCCTCCTCAATACAATATCGACTTGCATACTGGGAACGATAAGGCAACGTCCTCAAAGAGTATTGCTTACCACAGTCGGATTTACACTACCGCGCGCTTATGATAATCATCATCATCATTGTGTCGAAATCGGCAAAGATTCCAATCTATTGTTTGAGATTTCGATAGTTCGTCCCACAGCCACAGCGTCTATACTATCTATCCGAGAAATGTTACCAGCTTTTCTCAAATTCTTTACATGTGGGAGGACCATCGGGCCAATGACAAGGGTCATGAGCTCATACGATCTGCTTCCTCAGGTCCGAATAGAGCTGACTTAATTTCTTTAGTGGTATCGGGTGTTTGTGTGAGACAGATGAGCACGCAAACTTTTCAGGTCGAAACTTCTTGAACTCCAAAGGTCCAAACCGGCGAAGGAAAGTCAGTCACGTTGATGAATCACACCTCACCCAGCCGCGTTTCAACATTAGCCAATACGGATGTGTGATTGGTGGGACACGTCGATGGGAACACACTGTCGCATGTTAAGATCAGGGATGACACGCCCAGAAGTGGAATTGTACGAAAAGCACGCGTTTGGCCTTTGTGATTGGTTCAGCCATCTCGAATAATTTCTTCATCTCATGTCAGATCGCCCGTTTCGCTCTGGGTAGGTCAAGCTGCGCAGCTTATCGATTAGATCAAGCCATGAAGATGATGCAAGAAACGAAATTTGAAGGAAGAGGGACTGAGGGTCATCCCCATTCTTCATAGCTTGACGGTTGGGAATAATGGCTAGGGGGTAGCTGGGAATATCACCTCAACATCAACACCGTTGGAGGACGGACTGGAAGAAGGTCTGGGCACTTCAGCCATACTCTCTCACTAGTATGGGACATAGCTCTATCGTTTGAAAGAGCCGTCGGAGTAGTTCATGTACATGCGAGCGGCATCTTCAAGGGAATAAGCAGCTCTGTTTGGTAGATGCAAACATCTGCCAGCAAAGCAAGCCTCGATCCTATAGTAAGGTTGCAATATGTCCGACAGTATTGTGTAGATTAATTTTGAGTCCGTGGGCTCGAATATTGAAACATTCGCCATATGCATGGGCTATCTTACGGCTAAATAAGGATTCACAGTGCAGGGCATGGGCAGGCATGTCAATATTGAATTTCAAGCTCAACTCGGCTTCAACAGCATGCTTTTGCAATCTCTACCACTACGAAACCCAACGGTGTGGTCTTGCACACGCCGGAGTCACCATATTGCGCGCTGCGGGTGGTTGGACCCGCTTGATTGTATCGACCAGCTTCGAGAAGTGGTGCGACCAGTAAGAGCTGTCAGAACCTCCAAACTCCAAACTCCCAAATCCGCGGTGTCCAGGACGGCAGGTGGAGGTTCCCAATCATGCGACTGGTTTTGCTCCCTCAAGTCAGCACTCTGTCATACCGCACGTACTGGACCATAGCTGTGTCGGGGGCATGGTCGATGAGAGTCGGAGTATATTGCTCTGCTCTACTTATTATCTATGATTCGATTGTCATGCTCCACCCTTGCCTTGCTCTCGTAACAGCAGATCAGATTCAGGGGACTTAAGGGGGCGAGAGGACCAGTCTGATAGTAAACCTGAGCGGTTTTGTTACAACTATACATTCCCAATTTCATCGAAGTATTGGCGTTCAAGCCTGACTCTGGAGTCAAACGTCGGGACTGAATTTGGAAGTGGAAGTGAAGTGGAAGTGGACGTGAGGTGCAACTAATAAGAATACTGGTAACTGGACAGGCCTGGTTAGAATACTTCCTGTCCTGTATAGTACTGGGATATTGCGGGACTGGAAAGTGGTAAGATGTGGGCAAGATGGTGGTAGATATACCACAACCGATCCGTCGCACATGCATATGCACAAGAGAAACCGCCCATCCCGTCGCTTTGCGCCATTGCTAGTTGATTGCTTTACGAGCGAGGGAGGAGAGTACTTCCTGTAGCTTACCATTTCATTCCCATTATTCCCATTATCCCGGCCACAGTCTGTGTCCTGCCCGTCTTTGGTCGCATTTGGCGGGGATGCGTCTACAGGATGATTCTAGTGATGATTTTCCATTGCCGGATTTGCCATGCTGTTGTTGCTAGTATGAATAGGATAGGATAGGATAAGATGAAGGAGTATCTGACTGTCGTGAATCTGGTTAGCACTGTTGGGATGATGGATGATTGGGGAAATGATTTTGTTGGATGGTATTAAATATTAATTATTAATTATTATTATTATTTATTGTGTACTGTAAGTAGTAGTAGTAGTAGTAGTAGTAGTAGTAGGAGTAGTATTAGTATTTAGTAGTTGGTTTTATTATTATTATTATGGTTATGGTTATCATCATCACTATTACAATACCAGTCTGCTTGCACCCCTTTTCCAACGATTCTAATATCCTCTCCTCTCCTATCCAGCCCCAACGACTGAACTTGCCTACTTGCTGATAGATTGATTGAAGATCCATCCATCATCACCTGTCTGATTGGGCCCTCGCGCCTCGCCGTCGTATCCTCTGGGAAAGCCCAAACACTTCGTTGCCGCACTAGCAGCATTGACGCAAACCCAAACTGCTGCATCCATCACCCCTCCTTTGGCTTGCCCTTGGCCCTCCCTCCTTAGATCCCCTTCTCCATTAAAATATCTACAGATGAAACACTGGAACAACCTGTCCCTCGACTCATAAAACAACCTCACCGCCACCTGTCCTACCCTCAATCTTTCTCTCTCTGCCTTTTCTCCCTACAGGTTGTCATACGACCATACCTACTACACTCGTTCTTCCCTTTCTCTCCTCAAACGATTATCAATCAATCATCCATTATCCGCCATCCATCATCACCAACCGACCAACCCTCACCCCCGGCACAGCAGGAACTCAATAAACCACCCAACTAACGACCAAAATCAAACGGCAGTTTAGCGGGGTTTAATTTGGTTTGGTGGAACAGAACATCGTATTGATTTCAAAAGGAAAAGAAGCAGCACACAGACGCACGTAGCCGGTCCAGTGTGGAATATCATAATACGCCGACTGCAGGGATTCACCATCACCAGATAACAGCTGGACTTTCGTCAAAAGCATAAGCCGCATTCTCAAAGCAAAACCCAGCGTGAACAACATTTCCTTCGCACCCAACAATCGCCATCATAATGAGTACTGCCATTGCAATGGCTCCGTCGCCAGCGCCTCACGATAGATCGTCCTA